>SL_8KL_010_SEDDRAFT_10000038_pt1 | contig 90053 bp, 90 predicted proteins | sample SodLakKL_010_SED_4_FD_11160 | JGI IMG/M metagenome (IMG submission 11160)
CAGAATCGCTAAGCGAAGTCACGATACCCGTAGCGATTACGGTTATTGAGTCCGGGTTATTTGCCTTCAGCAACATCCAGACTGTTCATTTGCACGAGGAGATCACACGAATCGAGACCAGTGCATTCAGAAACACACCCCTGCTGGATAATCTGGTCCTTCCGGATTCCGTCACCTCGATCGGTCAAATGGCCTTTCGTGAATCCGGTATTGAGGCGATTTATATCCCCGGTTCCGTAACCGATATGGGATCCAGTGCCTTCCGTCTGGCGTCCGACGTACACCTCTTTTTTGAAGCCGCCTTCATCCCCGATTACTGGCCGGATTTCAATCCAACCAATCGGCCGAAATACTTATCCGCCTCACCCAGTGATGTTTCCGAAGATGATTGATGTCGGTGTGTATCGCTAAAAAGAATCTTCCGTTCCTACTTAAAGAGACCTCTGAGAAGGTCTCTTTTTTTTCAGGCTAGACGTGCGAATCGAAATGAGAGTAAAAGAGAAATCAACATACAATCGGGGCTATCTGACCAAAATGCACTAGACAATAGATGTCACGCACGGATTCCCCCCGAAGACTTGCGTTCGTCGGCGTCTCAAGCTAAAATTTTCAAGTCTTTCACAAGATTGTAGGGGATCCACAAGCATCATGCGCCTACTGTCTTTACTATCAGAAAACCCTCGGTGGTAGGGGTGAGATTATTCCCCCGGTTTGATCGCTTGTTTTTGAATCAGGGAGCGTAAACGCTGGTAGTGTGTCAACGTCTCTTCGGACTTTCGATCGAGGTGCTTGATCAGCATCCGTAGCCGCGGATTCGCTTGGATGATCTCGCGGTGACGCTTCAAGAACAAGTAGAACAAGGCGTTCCACGTCTCTTCCCACTCACCGGCGGGCACCCCCATCTTCCGCAGATAGTTGGCCCCGCTGAAATAGGGTTTCGTGGTCATCAACGGTCCGGTTGCGAACTGGCTCATGCCGTACACATTGGGGACCATGACCCAGTCATAGGCGTCGATGTGCATGCTCATGAAGAAACGGTGGACGTCATCCGGATGCACACCTAGCAGCATCATGAAATTGCCAAGGACCATGAGCCGTTCGATGTGATGCGTGTAGGCGTGGCGTTGGAGTTTCGCCAACACCCGATCGATGATGGGTTCCCCGATGGCGCCGTGAAACCAGCTTTGCGACAGCCTTGCCTGGTGGTTTAGGTAGTTCCGCTTGCGCATGGTGGACCCTTCGAGAACGTATAGGGCGCGGATGAATTCACGCCAGCCGATGATCTGGCGGATGAACCCCTCCTTCGAGGCGAGGGGGACGTCTCTATCGATCGCCGCTTCGACGATCTCATCCGGAGAAAGCAGACCGATGTTCAACGCGGAGGAGAGGTTGGAGTGAAACAGATAGGGGTCCCGCTCGCTTAATGCATCCTGATACGCCCCGAAATGCTGGAATTTTTCATCAAGGAAGAACTGCAGCTGTTCTCTGGCCTCCCCGCGGGTTGTCGGGTGATTGAAGGTGTCGGTGTCGCCGGGATTGTCCGGGAAATGGCGGTCGACGAAACGTTTGGCTTCCTGAAGATGTGGGTTCGCATCAAATCGCAGGGGCGAGGGGATGGTTATGTCGGTTGGCAAGGCGTGGCGGTTTTCCTGATCAAAGCTCCATTTCCCACCGGCCGGATGGTCGCCGTCCATTAAAACATTCAGCCTTTTCCGCTGGAAGCGGTAAAAATCCTGCATGTAGTAGCGTGTTTGGGAGGCGAAGAAATCCTTCAGCGTCGCCTCGTCGGTAAGAAAGTTCGGAGACGATAACCAAGTGATCCCATAGGCGTCATACGATGCTTTCAGCGGTTGGTCGACGGGGTCGTAGGCGTAGATGCGGGAGGCTTTCTTCAGCTCTTCTTCGAGCGCTTTCCCATCCACGGGATGGGCGTAATACGCTTTGTCTGTGTTCATGCTGTGATAGGCGGCTTTCATGGACGCCCGGTGCAGCATGAGCTTGTGCTTATGAAACGCCAGTCCACGGTCAAAGAAGTGGCTATCTTCAATGAAAAGATGGCGTGTGTTGACACGCGGTTGAACGTACAGTTGATGTGGGAAAACCAGCAGGATATCCATAAACTCACCCCCTTTCATGGTATCAATAAGCAGGGATTTTTCATACGGGAATCTTGCGAAAGTGAAAACGAATCGTGCAGGCACTCATGAAAATCTGCATGGAGCGTTTGTCATCGACAATTTACCGGTTACTTTGCTTCATGTTCATGGATGTGATGAGACTATCGGTTACTGATTGCTACTTCAAGTGAACCAATGTATAATGAAGTTGACCAGCATGGTCAAACGAGGTGGTTCTGTGCGCGAGTCCTTCCATAAGCTTCCCGGTTCACTGCAGCACGCAATCCGGAATGCCGGCTATCAGGTATTCACTGAGGAAAGCTTCCAACAGGCATCGACCAATCGGATTGTCTCACTTGCCGGCATCAGCAAAGGCACGCTCTTTTATCATTTCCATTCGAAGAAAAGTTTCTACTATTATCTGATCGATTATGCCCTGGCGTTTATCGAGAAGAACTATATCCAGAGAATCCGCAGACTCGAGCGCTCGGATTTCATCACGAGATACCGGGACGTGGCCGCCATCAAACAAGAAGCGATGGAGAAAGAGCCCTTCGTCTTCACCTTTCTTGGTACGCTTCATCTGAAAAGGCCGCGTGAGATCCCCTCCGAACAAAAGAAGCGGATGCAAAAGCTCATGCAGGAATCGGAAGACATTCTGACAACAGATATCGACACTTCGATGCTGAGGGAGGACATCGATTCCGGACCTCTCCTGCGATATATGCATTATGTCATGGAGGGCTATCGAAATGAACTTGTGAACCGCTACCGCCGCCACAATCTAACGAAAGCGGATTTCCAGAAGGATTTCGAGGATTATGAACGGTTTCTGCAGCATATGAAAACACTCTTTTATCAATAGGAGGCCGCAATGAGCATGATCAGTATCGATAAGATGTCGAAGCGGTTCAAGGACGTGCAGGCACTCAAGGAGATATCTCTGGAGGTGAACCAGGGCGAGGTGCATGGTTTCATCGGTCCCAACGGCGCAGGGAAGACGACCACTATCCGGGCCTTGCTGGGCATCATCCGCGCCGATGCGGGTAGGGCGACCATCTTCGGCAAGGATGTGTGGGAGGAGGCCGTGGACATCCATAAGGACATCGCCTATGTCCCCGGTGATGTCAAACTCTGGCCCAACCTGACCGGCGGCGAGGTCATCGACCTGCTCATCGGGCTTCGCGGGAAAGGCAACCACTCCAGGAAGCAGGAGCTCATCGAGCGGTTCCAGCTGGACCCTTCCAGGAAATGCCGCTCCTATTCCAAGGGGAACCGTCAGAAAGTCGCGCTGGTCGCAGCCCTGGCCGTCGATGCTGAGCTCTATATCCTCGATGAACCAACAAGCGGACTGGACCCCCTCATGGAACAGATGTTCGCGGAATACATCTTTCAATTGCGGGCTGAAGGCAAGACCGTGTTTCTCTCCAGCCATATTCTGAGCGAAGTGGAGAAGCTGTGCGACGTGATGAGCATCATCCGTGAAGGCGAGATTATCGAATCGGGAAAGATCAAGGACCTGCATCATCTGACGCGCACGAATGTAAGAATTGAAAGCCATAAGGAGATACCCAGCCTCAGCAAGCAGAAAGGCGTCCATGAATATGTGTATGCAGATGGCGTCCACACGTTCGAGCTCGATACCGAATACATGGATGAGCTGATCAAATACATCAGCAACTACCCGGTCTCGACCTTCGAGAGCACCCCGCCGAAACTCGAGGACCATTTCATGCGCCACTACCGGAGTGACTCCGGATGACACGTCGCGACTTCAAGGGTCTAGTCACTCTGCTCGCGGCCTCATTCCGCCGTGAGAAGGTCAAGATCGTTCTCTGGGTGCTCGCACTGGCCATTTTCACCGTCGGCGTAGGCTTCGCCTATCCCGAACTTTACCCTGACGCGGAAGCGTTGCGGTCCATGGCTGAAGGCATGAAGAATCCGGCGATGGTCGCCATGTTCGGCCCGGTCTTCGACGTGGAGAACTACACCGTGGCGGTCGCGATGAGCAATCAGATGCTTGTCTTTTCCATGCTGCTGGCCGCGATCATGAGCATCTTCATCGTGACGGGGCTCACCCGTCGCGACGAGGAGGAAGGCATCATCGAACTCATCCAGTCGTTGCCCGTCGGTCGTCTTTCCCAGCCTGTAGCCGCTTTGCTCATCGTCGCCGCGATGAATGTTGCGCTCGGTTTCCTCATCGGCGTGGGGATCTCGATGGTTCCCGGGGACAGCTTCACCTTCGGCGGATCGATGACTTTTGGTCTCGCCGTTGCCGTCAGCGGGATACTCATGGCCTCCCTGAGTTTTTTGGTGTGCCAGCTGTTCGAAAATAACCGCACAGCGATGGCGGTCTCTTTTCTCCTGCTGGGTGCTATGTATGTGCTTCGGGGCATCGGCGATATCTCCGATAACGTACTCGTCTGGCTGATTCCGCTTAACTGGTCCCTGCGGTCACAGGTTTTTATCGAGAACAGCAATCTGTTGAACCTCGCCACGCTCGGCCTCGCGTTCGCGGTTGCGCCGCTGGCGCTCTTTCTCAACGCCAGACGCGACACCGGAACCGGTCTGATGCCTCAGCGGGCGGGGAAAAAAGGTGCCTCCCGCTTCCTCCGGACGCCGGGCGGCATCGTCCTGCGTCTCCTGCGACCCTCCATCCTCGCCTGGATTGTGGTGCTGTTCATCCTGGGCGCGTCTTATGGCTCGATTTTCGGGGATATCGACCTTTTCATCCAGGATCATGAAATCTTCGATGACATGCTGCCGGGTGGAGATTATCCCTTGACCGTCCAGTTCATGACCACCATCATGATGGTGGTCGGCATCACGGCGGGCATCGGTCCCGTCATGTTCCTGTTACGGCTGGCGAGTGAAGAAAAGAGAAATCACACGGAACATATCTATGCGCGTGCCGTCCCGAGAATCCAGATGTTCGCTGCGCATGCCGCGGTTGCGATTGCCGGCGCGGCGGTGATGCTGCTCTTCAGCTCTTTGGGTCTTTATACAGGTGTGTACGCTTCTATGGATGAGCCGTTTGCGATCAGCCTTGTCTTGCAGTCGGCCTTTGCTTATCTGCCGGCGCTGCTTTTCATGGTCTCCCTTGCGGCTTTGGTCGTGGGGTTGCTGCCGCGGATGACCTATATTGTGTGGATTTATTTTGTCTATGCCTTCTTCGCAACCTACATCGGCACTGTCGTGGGACTGCCGGAGTGGATGCAGAACCTCGCGCCCTTCGGTCATGTGGATGCCCTTCCCATCGATGAGTTCCGGATTCTGCCGGCTCTCATCCTGTGCCTGTTGGCCGCCATGCTTTTTACTATCGGCTTTTTAGGATACAAGCGCCGCGACCTCATCGGATGATTCAAGACGCCTATCGCCTGGTGCTTACCATGAGGAGATGTGCATTCACCATATATAAAGGGTGAACAGGACAGACATCATGACCTGCTTGATAGGCGTGAGCCGAAAAGCAGGGGTCTCGTGGCGGGCAGCACAATCATCATGGAGAGTTCTAACGATTGTCAGGACATATCTTGGGATTTTCTTTCAGTCACTACTTCCTTATTCATGCCATGACAAGAACGCTAATAACTTCATAGGAAAAATCTGAATGTATAGGGTTGTTTCTACATATGCGCTGTCGATTCACACCACCAACCGCGTTTTGATGTTTTTTCAGATCGCTTGTTTGCATGATAGAATAATAATAATAAATCCGACGGGCTTGGTTTGATGGCTGAAAGTACTACTGCAAAGCAGCATCCTCTTGCGACCTTTTCCGTGCAGACAAAACGGTGCAAAAGCCTTGCCCTTGTCAAGGATAGAATGACACTGAAGCGCGTTTGATTCCTTTCACCGATTGCAAAGGAGGCAGTCATGAGACCCCTGATTTTCCTAGTAGCCGGCGGTTCGGCCTCGGGCAAGAGCACCGTCGTGCAGAAGATTGTCAGCAAGGCCGGCTTGAAGGATGTGCTGATTCTCAACCACGATGACTACTACCACGACCAAAGTGCCCTCTCGCTCGAACAGCGCAAGCAGACCAACTACGACCATCCCAAGTCATTGGACAACGAATTGCTCTATGCGCATCTGTTCCGTCTGCTCAAGGGGGAGAGCGCCGAGAAGCCAATCTATGATTTTGTGAACTACACCCGCTCGACGCGGACCGAGAAGATACACACCCGCACCGTCATCATCGTCGAAGGGATTCTGATTCTTGAAAACGAACACATTCGCAGCCTCTCCGATATGAACATCTATGTCGAGCTTGATGACGACATTCGCTTCATCCGGCGTCTGAAACGCGACATGGAGGAGCGTGAACGTTCGATGGAGAGCGTCATCGACCAATACATCAAGACAGTCAAGCCCATGTTTCATCGGTTCATCAAACCGACCAAGCGCCATGCCGACGTCATCATTCCCAACGACCGCAGTCACGACATTGCCGTCGACCTCATCGTGACAAAAATCAGACAATATCTCGATGAGAGCAACGCCGCGTCTTGAGCACGGGTCTTTTGACGGCTATGATAGCATCATCGTGAATGGTTCAAGCGGTCGAAAACAGTCGCTACTTGACTGCAGATAGAAAGAACAACAAGTAGAAAAGGTCGCCATGAAAAGCCATGGCGACCTTTTTGTTTGATGTGTTTTCGTGTCAGGAACTTCTTGCTTTCAAAATTCCAGCACAAGCTGTTTATGTGGAGATGGATGTTCAGTGAATGCTTCCAGACGCACAAGTTAATAGAGGGCTGCGTGGCTGTCCGCTCGTTTTTCCACCCCGCATAGGTAGACGCCGTTGTCCAAACGCCAGATAATCATTCCGCGTCCGAACAATGCCTTATTGTCCTCGATCTCCACGGTGTGCCCTTTTTCCCTCAAGGTCTCGATGAACCGTGCGGGCATCTCTCTTTCCACCTTGATGTGGTTGTTTTTGACCCATTGCCATCTCGGCTTATCGAGTGCGGCCTGCGGATTCAATCGTTGATCCAGGATGCTCTGGATGAGCTGCAGGTGACCCTGGGGCTGCATATATCCTCCCATGAGACCGAAAGAACAAACCGGCAGCTCGTCCTTCGTGATGAAACCGGGGATAATGGTATGGTACGAGCGCTTGTTCCCTGCTAACGCGTTGGGGGAGGCGGCATCTGTTGAGAAGTCCTTGCCGCGGTTTTGCATCGTAATGCCGGTGTCGGGAATCGTAATGGCGCTTCCGAAGCCCATGTAGTTGCTTTGAATGAACGAGACCATGTTGCCGTCCTTGTCTGCTGTTGAGAGATAGACGGTCCCGGTGTAGTTTTCCTCGCTGGGTCTGGGTGTTCTTGCCTTCTGCCCGATTTTTTCTGCTNGCTTTTTGAGATGCTGCGGATCGAGCAAGGATTCCACGCTTCGGCGCATATGTTCCAGGTCTGCTATTTCTTCAAGTCCTTCTTCAAAAGCAAGCTTCATGGCTTCGATTTGCTGGTGCATTTCACGAGCTTCAAAGTCGGTGGGGAATGCAAATCCTTTTAGCATCTCAAGCGCCTGGAGGGTGATCAGGCCCTGACCATTGGGGGGGAGTTCATGAATATCATAGCCTCTGTAGTTGATTCGGAGGGGCTCAACCCAGAGCGAACGGTGGGATTGCAGATCATCCAAGGAAAGATACCCGCCGTGTTTTCGGATGAAGGTTGTCATCTGTTCGGCAAGCTCACCCGTGTAGAAACTCTCTCCTTTCGTGCTGGCAATTTTTCGCAGAGTCTTTGCATGGTCCTTGAGGGTGCATATCTCTCCTGCTTGATAGGGTGCACCCTTTTTCGTGAACGTATCGAAAAAAGGCTTGAAGACTTTTCCATTCAACAGTTTTCTGTATTTTTCGAAAGCATGCTTCCAGGCTTCCCCGATGGTTGGACTGATCGGGAATCCCTCTTCAGCAAGCAAGATGGCGGGTTCTAAAACCGTCGTGAAAGCCAGGTTTCCAAAGCGTTTGTTGAGATCCGCCCAGGCTTTCACCGCCCCCGGCGTGGTGATCGGAATCACTCCGAAACGCGGAATTTCCTTCAGCCCTGCTGCTTTCAAGGCCTCGAGCGAGAGTGCGCCCGGAGACTTGCCGCTTCCGTTGAGTCCGTAGAGCTTTCCGTTGAAGTGGACGATAGCGAAGGCGTCCCCGCCGATGCCGTTCGCTGTCGGTTCGACAACGGTGAGACAGGCCGCCGCGGCGATGGCGGCATCGACGGCATTCCCGCCCTGTTTCAACATATCCAGCCCCGCTTGAGCGGCTAACGGCTGAGTGGTGGCGACCACACCGTTCTGAGCGAGAGACAGGGTACGCTTCGATGCATATGGGTATGCGTTGAAATTGTGTTTCATACGATCAGTCCTTTCATCAAAATAATACCAGAAAACTGAACACACAAGTAAAAAAGGGGTCTGTTTCTTCGACCCCTTGATCCGCAGTGTGTGTTCCATTCAGACTGTCGACACGCACTCGGCGCCAGTCCGCTTCAGAAAGCAAACCACTCGTTCGCTCAGAAGGTCACAGGTCTGGCTTGCTTTGAAATCTGATCTTGCCGCCGAGAATGATGAAGAACCAGATGAAGGCGATGCTGATGAGAACGTGAAACAGACCGGCGACATGATTGAAGCCGGTCAGCTCCCAGGAGACTACCTGGCCGATTCCTCGGATGAGCATCGTCACCAGCAGCCCGCCCAGGGAGACATGGTAGAGTAGGAACCAAGGGAAGAAGCTTCGGCCCTTTGTCAACGAAAAGAGCCGCTCCAGCACCAGTGCCGTCAGGAAGAACGTCATCCCCAGCATCAGTGCGTGCGTATGCAGCACCGACAGCTGGGTATACCCCTCAAAATCATAGTGCTTCGTCAGTTCACGGTAGACCACGCCGAAGGCGAGTCCGAGAACCACATAGACAAAGGCAGAGTAATACAGTTTTTTCATGAATCTTCCCCCTCGATTTTTCATAGATGAACGATTCCTAGCATCTTTAATTTCACCGGGGCCCGGCTCTCTTTCCCACGTCGATGAACCTGCCATTCCTATGCAAGCGGGTGGGAAAGCCGGGACTCTTCAAGCTAAGCATACCATTATATGACACGATTCAACAAGTCTGCGCATAACAGACCGCTCTTTAATGAAAGATTGCTATGCTGCAAAACAATGGTTATGCAGTAGAGAATTCTTCGCCACCGCGACTTTTGAAACTATAGTGGGCAATAGCCAGCAGGATAATCACCATGCCCACTGCCTGCACAACATTGAGATAATCGTTGAAAATGAAGATGCCGATCAAGGATGCCGTCACCGGCTCGATCATTGCCACCAGGGAGGCGGTGGTCGGCAATGTCCGGCGGAGACCGTAAAGGTAAAGGGAAAACGACAGTCCCGCCCCCAATGCCCCCAGCAGGATGAACCAGCCGACATCCACGCTGAGAAGCGACTGTGCGGCCTCGATGGGATTGATGGCGATTCCGAGAAGGAGTGAGAACACCAAGAACGCATGCAGCAGCGACACCCCGACATGATTGGTTCTGGATGCAAGGGTGAAGGCGAAAATGAACACGGTGTAGGAGATGCCCGAGAGAATCCCGGAAACTATGCCCGCGAGGCTGATTGCTTGATTATCCAGATTATAAGCTTGCGTCAATAGCACGATGCCTGCGATGACGGCCCCTACATGCAGCCACTTCGAAAGCGTCGATTTCTCGAAACCGCCCAGCAGGGAGATTAGCAGCACGAATGCAGGGGCCGTATACATCAGGGTGATGGCGATCGGAAGCCCGGCCGCTTCAATGCTGAAGAGATAGAAGGTGAAATTCCCCACCACGCCGGCACCGGCGAGCCAGGACCACTTGTTCCACTGAAAGACGCGGCGCAGAGGCATCCGAGCACTCCACGCAAGAAAAAAGGGAAGAGCTAAAAACCCGCGGAAGAACGCAATGATGAAAGGGGAATGGCCATGGTTCATCAGAAAGGTCGAGATCCCGCCGCTGACGGCCCAGAAAAAAGCGGAAAGCATGATCAGAATAATGCCGAAATGGCGCATGAGATCCTCCCCCCTTTCACAGTTTGAGCGAACATAACCCGAGGCAATGGAAACATTCAAAACCAACGGGGTATTTAGGATAGGCATTGGTTCATGGGTAGCCATCACAAGCTTGTTGCGACTGGCCTTTATCAGAGTTTCAGGCCCAACATTTCTCATAAATAATGCTAGCTGCATACAGTTGTCAGTGTCTTTATAAGTGTAAATGGTTGGTTGATAAAACGCAATAGAAGCGAACTCAAATTCGCGCTTCTAACGCTTAACTCTCTCTTCACCTAAGACACGTGAAAAACAAAGGCAGATTATTAACAATGCCCCCATCGCCTCTTGAGGTTTAATGAGTGAACCTGAGTCTGTTGATAACTAGACGTTAAGGGTACACATATTTCTAAGTGTGATCGACTACCGGGGATTGCGCATTTTTCGCTTGGCTGTCGTTTTATCTATAAAAGAAGTGAGCTATGAAGCTTTCATAAACGGGTGGAGAGTAAGTAAACAAAGGTGTAAGGTAATACAAAAATTAGTAGTGGAGACCCTTGATTTTGAGATAAGTTTCATGAAAAGAGGCAAATCACTAAAAAATATTCAAAACGTGAAACATTATTCCGTTTATGTTATGGTGCATTGACACATAATTCCACCCGACCGATAATAAAAGCGGTCGGGTAATCTAAGGGGGAACAATCATGCAGAACGCACTGATTAAACTGAGGGAATATTATCCCCACGCACACGCAACAGAAAAGGCGATTGTCCGCTTCATACTCGACAACCCCGAGGAGACCGCCGACCTCACCGTCCATGAACTGGCCAAACGGAGCTACGCTTCGGCATCGACGGCCATCCGGCTATGCAAGCGTCTCGGCTTCAAGGGTTACAAGGACTTCATCCATTCCCTGATTTATGAACTCGCCATGCGCAAAAAGACACCGCAAGAGGACGAAAGCGAGATTACCAAGGGCGACAGCGTCAAGGAGATTGCCGATAAGATTACACGCAAGAATATCCTGTCTTTAGAGGACACGCTGAATCTACTGGATTATGATGTCGTGGATAAGACAGTGGATTTGCTCATGAAGGCAGATAACATCTGCGCCTTCGGCCTCGGTTCATCCTTCAATGTCGCTCGCGATCTGCAGCAGAAGCTTCTGCGCTTGAACAAGCACATTACGATTGCGGAGGATTGGCATGTACAGTGGCTGACAGCAAGGAACATGACCAGTCAGGACTTGGGCATTGCCATCTCCTATTCGGGGAAGACCCAGGAAATCATCCGTTGCATCGAATCGATGAAAGAAAACCGCGTCCCCACCGTGTCGATCACACGCTATGGGTCTTCAGCTATTGCCGACCTTTGCGATTACAATCTCTTCATCGCTGCTAATGAATCCATCTTCAGAAGTGGCGCCATGTCCTCGAGAATGGCACAGCTGTCTGTCGTTGACATCCTCTATACGACGTATGCCAACAGACAATATGAAACGTCCTTGAAAATGATCGCACGCACTCATATTAGAAAGGAGAAGGACTGATGAAGCTAGACACACTAACCACGGAAACGAGCAACGATAAAACCCGGGATCTGGATTCCATGGACCTCGAAGAAGGTCTGAAAGTCATGAATACTGAAGACGCCGCCGTCGCTAGTGCTGTCAGAGATGAGATTCCCCATATAAAAGCAGCGATTGAAATCATCAAGAACCGTCTTCAATCCGGCGGACGGCTGATCTACATGGGTGCCGGCTCCAGCGGACGCATCGGGTTGATGGATGCAGTGGAATGCCCGCCGACATTCGGCGTTTCACCGGACAAGGTTCAAGGACTGCTCGCAGGAGGGACAAAAGCATTCATGAAGGCTGTTGAAGGCGCGGAAGACAGCCAGACCATGGCACAAGAGGACCTCGAGAACATCGGTTTTTCTCAGAAGGATGTCCTGGTCGGTCTCGCGGCGAGCGGCCGCACTCCCTACGTCGTCGAGGGCATAAAATACGCCAAGCAGAAAGGTGCGGCCACGGTCGCTGTAGCCAACAACAAAGCTTCCGTGATCGGCAGGCACGCTGACATAGCCATCGAACCGGTCACAGGCCCGGAAGTACTCACGGGCTCGACCCGGTTGAAGGCCGGAACGGCTCAGAAGATGGTAGTGAATATGCTCTCCACATTCACAATGGTCGGTCTAGGCAAAGTATTCAAGAACTACATGGTAGATCTGCAGATAACCAATGAGAAACTCAAGCGGCGTTCGGTCGACATTGTCGTCGAAGCAACAGGCGTTGAACACACTGTTGCAGAGCAGACGCTTGAAGAAGCGGAAGGCGCTGTCAAGACCGCTATTGTCATGATTCTTGCCAGCTGCAGCAACCAGGAGGCAAAGAGGCGCCTTGAAGCCGCGGATGGCCACGTCCGCGAAGCAATCTTATAGTTTAGTGTTCTTTGTATGGAGGTGATTTCCGAGCGCAGTAAGGGTTCATCTTTCCTATCACACCACAATAATAAAAAAAGAGGGGAGAATTTTGAATGGCAGTCGACAACAAACAACTCGCACAGACGATTATCGAACAGATCGGCGGCAAGGAGAACATCCGCGCCGCAAGTCCATGCATGACGCGCATCCGGATACGTCTCAAGGACCCCTCGAAAGTAGACCGGGAAGCACTTCAGGAAACCGAGGGTGTCATGGGCGTTCAAGGAGAATCCACACTGCAGGTGGTTGTCGGACCCGGAAAAGCGAAGAAGATCATCGACATCTTTTCCGAGGATTTCGGCATCGAGCTTGAATCCGCCGTCACAGAAGACTGGGAGGAGACCAAGGAAGATATCAAGGGTCGCCAGCAGAAAGGTCCTTTCCGTCGCGGTCTTGAGACGATCGCCAACATTTTCATCCCGCTCATCCCGGCTATCATCGCCGCCGGTATCTTCAGTGGTCTCTCCGATGTCATCTTCGAGACCGGGACAGAAAATGACTTCTGGTTGCTCGTCGCGAATCTCTTCGCCTTGATCGGAACGGGATTTCTCGGCTATTTTGCCATATTCGTCGGCATCAATTCAGCGAGACAGTTCGGGGCCACGCTCGGCCTGGGTGGCATGATTGGCGCGATAACAATCTCGGGTGAGATCGATGAAATCTCGCAGATTCTGGGATTGTTCAACGAAGCGGAGCCGCTCGAATCCATCCTGACGACAGGCAAAGGCGGGATCATCGGGGTCATCATTTCCGTGTACATCCTCGCCAAAGTCGAGAAGTTCGTCCGCAAACGCGTGCCTGATACGCTGGACATCATCCTCACTCCAATCATCAGCATCCTCGTGACGACGTTGATCGTCGTGCTCGGCATCATGCCGCTCACGGGTTTCCTCTCCGATGGGCTCATTGCGTTCCTCCAGCTGTTCATCGGGTCCGAATACACGGTTGTGAATCTCATTTCCGGCTTTATTCTGGCCGCGCTCTTCTTGCCACTGGTGCTGGTGGGCATGCATCATGGTTTGATTCCCATCTATGCTATCCAGCTTGAAGAGCTCGGCGGCGTGCCCTTGTTCCCTGTTCTCGCCATGGCGGGTGCGGGACAGGTCGGTGCGGCACTGGCTATCTATCTGAAAGCCCGCAAGATCAACCATCAGCGCATGAAGTCCGTCATCGCCGGTGCGCTGCCGGCCGGCGTCCTGGGTATTGGCGAACCGCTCATCTACGGTGTGACGCTGCCTCTGGGCAAGCCCTTCATCACCGCGGGGCTCGGAGCCGGTTTCGGAGGCGCCTTTGTCATGGTCGCCGGCGTCACCGCCGGCGCATGGGGACCCTCGGGACTGGTCGCCATCCCGCTCATGCAGGGTGTGCTTGACGGCATGGTCCTGTATGTGATTGGACTGGTCATTTCCTACATTGGCGGATTCATCGTCACGCATTTCCTCGTCCGTGTAAAAGAGCTGGAGAATGTTTGACACACTGGGTTTTTCGGTCTATCTTTCCCATTTTGACCGACAAAAACCCATGCTGAAGACAATGGCGGGAAGTGGATATACGATATTCACTTCCCTCCATCTTCAAGAAGAGTACGAAGCAATTCCGGATTATCCCTCGAACGCCGCCACCATGTGCACCTGGCTGAAAGCGCGGGGCTTCAAGGTGATTGCCGATATTTCCAAGCGGACGTTTGACTATCTGAATACCGATTTTCCCGCCATGGTCGATACCTTGCAGCTCGATGCCGTACGCCCCGATTTCGGCTTTGATGACGAGGAGATTCTCGCCATGAACGAGAAGGTTCCCGTTGTTTTGAATGCCACGATTGTAAACCAGGAACTAATTGAACGTCTTCAAGGCGAAGTCTGGGCGCTGCACAATTTCTATCCACGGCCGGAGACGGGACTGGATGAAACGCTGTTCAACTCGCTCAACAATAGATTGAACCATCTGGGCGTCTCAACCATGGCTTTCATCCCCGGAGACGACTTGAAACGGGGCCCGATACACGAAGGGCTGCCCACCCTTGAACACCATCGGTCCCTTCCCCCTTACGCATCTTTTATCGAGCTTCTGCACCGCTACAACGTTGCCTCGGTGATGATCGGCGATGCGACGCTATCCGATCATCAGCGTCAATTGATTGAAGCGACCATGCACGATGGAATCATCCGCATCCCGGTCGCATTCGTTTCCGATTATGAATATTTATATGAGACCACCTTTACCATCCGCCCCGATTCCCCGGCGTCACTGCTTCGGTTGAAAGAGTCCCGGATGTATGCAAGCGCAGGGGAGACCATCGAGCCCTGCCACACGACAACCCGCGAAGCCGGCGCGATCACCATCGACAATAAGCGCTACAAACGCTATTCTGGCGAGATTCAGATCATCAAGCGAGACAAGCCTCAGGATGAACGTGTCAATGTCATCGGGACTGTCGATGAGAAGTATCGCGGGATGCTGGAAAGTCTGGCGAACGGCAAGAAGATACGCTTTATCAAGCTTTGAACGAGAGGCGGGAAATGATGACATCGACATTGTATGCACCGGTAGACGGCGTAGTGAAGAAAATGGAAAACGTTCCCGATCAAGTATTCGCGGATAAAATGATGGGGGACGGTGCGGCCATCGAACCCGAGACCTTCCTTTTCCGCGCGCCATGCGCGGGAGAGATCATGCATGTATTCCCAAGCAAGCACGCGGTCTCGTTTAGAAATGAGGAAGGCCTCGAAATCATGATTCACATCGGACTCGATACAGTCTACCTCAAAGGGAAGGGATTTAAATCCTTTGTTGCCGAAGGCGATCGCGTGCAGACAGGAGACCCCCTGATCAAAGTCAATCCCAAAAAAGTTCAGAAGCACGACAAGCCCCTCATCACACCGATTGTCATCACCAACATGGATAGAGTCAAGCAACTATCCTTGCGTGAGGGAAGAAAAGCTTCTGGTGAAGCGATGTTGGAACTTGTGATCCATGAGGAAATATAGCCCCCCTTACATACCCCTTTTCATTGAGCCCGGACGGACGTTCGGGTTCTTCTTTTTATGGAATTATTCAACAATCCATGCTCTTCTACTTATCGTCCTCTGTTGGAAATCAGAGTTTTACTAGCTAACCAATCCACAGCTTTACAAACCGCGCAGATTATTGAGGCATGTTAGAATGCATTCTTTAACTATCTTCAACAGATACTCGCATCTGGAGTTGGGTGGTGCTGCTCACGACCACAGGACGGAAGATTTCCCGGTTGGTTGGAAGATACATGGTGATACGCGATCCCAGAAACTTTCTAAACGTGATAGACAACCCATGCGAGACACGCAAGTAAAGCGGATTTTGAAAATCCAAAATGACTTGATGTAATAAAAGTATAATTGAAAGCTTTGTCCTTAGGTTTTTACAGTTGTCGACGAAGATTACTACCAAACAATCCAGAGGGGAATCTGCAGTGAGTAATAACCGGGAGAGTCAAAATGCTTGGGGCGTTTTGTTCACGATTCTGACACTCGGCCTGGGCGGACTCATTCTCCGCTCCAAACAGAAGAACCGGGACCATCCATCGGTGGCATTGATATCAAACGCTTCACTCACCTATGAAAAGTGTTACCGGTCTCACCCGCATGGTTCTGCGCCCCGCAGTCTGGATTCGCTTGATCCAGTCAAGGGGTGCAGTTTTTTATACTTGGAAAAAACTTATTTAAAGATTTTTTTGTGAAGGGAATCGCCCACGACGACAAAAGACACAAAAAATGACGCAGCTAGAAGCCGCGTCATTGTCAGGGTTCGACGGGGTGTTAATTCTCAACATATTGCGGCAGGGTGACGACGGTCTTTTTGATGTCATAGACGAAGACCTCCGTGGATCAATCGACCATGAGCAGCGCATAGCGGTTCATGGTCTCGTCTAGGTCCTTTATGACCTTTAAGGGATACCCGACACTCTTCACGGTCTCGAAGAGGTCGACCCCCAGTGCTTCGGGCGTGGGCCGGGCGCTCTCTTTGTGACGACATAAGTCCTTCCTTCCTGCACACTCCTCGCATCGATAGCAGATGGTGGCCGGCAGCACAATGACCTTGGGATGACCCTCGAAGAACAGACGTTTCTCCAGCTCGATCAGGCGCCGGTCGATATCCTGGAATACCTCCGGGTCGTCATCCCGATGATGCGCCTTCATTTCAAAGCGAATCAGAATCGCCGCATGATACTCGGAGAAGAACCGTTCACATTCTTCAATCGCGGGGACATGCGGCGGGCAGACGGCCTTCTTCCCGTATGAAGGACAACTTTCGACACACAGGAAACGCACCCACTGCCTGACGGCGATCGCTTCCGGCGCGACCCAGCGGAAATCCTTGAAACCATATTCGACAAGTAGGGATTCAATCGGTTCTTTTCTCATCGCACAGCTCCCTTCAGTACACGCTACGCACCATGCATGCTCAATTTAATCCAAACAAGCAAGTGTTTTAAAGCTCTCTTTTGAGTCGTAAAGGTCCATTGCCGGGCATCCACCCTCTAATCCGTCAAACCAGAATGACTGTTAGTTCAGTATACCATAGGATTTTCAACTTTGACGAGTGCGGGAAGCCGGCCTCCTCTCTCCCGTCTCGTTTCCCAGGGTGAACGCCTTCAAGAGCACTGTCTTGTACACTGATGGACGTTGTGCAGTAGATTTTCAGTAAGATCCCCAAGAAGGGATGGGTCTATCTCGCAGATATCGGTCCAGTGGGGATTTCAATAGTGAAGAACACAAACTTGTGTTGTTAAGGGTTAATAGATTTCTTTCAATTCAGCTGTAATATCTTCTTGTTTTTCGTATTTGTAGCTGTTGAGCAGACCACGAGTGGAATCATATTCAGCTTTTCATGCTAGAGAAGCAGCATACATGAATCCAACGAGCACATATGAAAAGGAGTAATCCCGCGCGGGTTACTCCTTTTTGATTGTCGGCGACCGTGTCGATTGTCAAAGTGATTAGTAACGGTCCATAACATTTTTTTATCAGGACATGGTGATGCTTAATGTTCTATCTCCGGCTCTCTGTATTTCTGGGCCAGATAAACCGCGAGCCCGATGATCACGCCGTAGACGATGCCGGCGAGGAATCCAAGGAGGTCTTCGAAACCGGTGGTGCTGAAGAAGGCGAAGGAGATGACGGTTCCCAGAATGAGCCCCTTCGCAAGCATGACATTGCGCGAAGCGTTTCCTGTCATGCCGATCGCCAGGCCCATGACGACCCGGTTGAACCAGAACGCGAAGAAGAAGCCGCCGGTGGCATCCGGATTGCGTGTGGAAGCACCGATGATGCAGAAAACCCCTAAAATAGCTCCACTCACTAAACCTGCAAGGATCCGGCTTTTCATGAATCATCACCCTTTCGTAGAATCTAAACGAGAAAAGCGCAGCCGAATGGTTCGCGATGTTTGCAATCCTTATTGTGCCTTAAGAGTGATGCGCATACAATTTATATGCAACGCGTGTTTATAAAATATTGACTGTTACCTTTATTATTCATTGCCAAGCTATTGAGATGTCTAACATGCAATGACTTCACTATAGATATTGCGGCAAACATCGCCTTCGGCTTGAAAGGGGAAAGCAGAAGATTCAAGAAAAAGCGTGTCGATGAGATGCTTGAGCTCGTGAAACTGAGGGACAAACGACACAGCTACCCGCATGAACTATCCGGAGGTCAGCAGCAACGCGTCGCCCTCGCCCGGGCGCTCGCCCCCAGCCCGGATCTCATATTGCTTGATGAACCCTTCAGTAATTTCGACGCAAATCTGAAACGTTCCATCCGCAAAGAACTTCGCACAAGCATTCAATCACGAAATATGACCGCTGTTTTTGTCACTCATGATTATCAGGACGCCATAGACATGGCCGACCGCATTGTCTATCTTGAAAACGGGAGAATCGTGGATGAGGAAAGCATGTAAAAGACGGGGACACCACCCAACCCTGAAACGTCTATCCGGAAGGAATGCAACGGGTGAAAAGGGGAATGCATGACATAACCGAAGCTCCCCCTCAGTGAACTGCCACTTTTGCATGGAGGGATAGTGTCCAAGTTCACGGGCGCAGTAAAAAAGCGGTTCACACTGTTTTCATCAAGGTGTGAACCGCTTTGCTTATGGGTGATTGTCCGTTCACGATCTGTGCAGAGTCTTGTGGTTCACTCAAGGATGTTCTTGATTTCTTCGGTGATGAATGCTGTCTTTTCGAGATGGATGTAATGGCCTGCCCCCAGAATGTGGTAGGTTCCATTCGTTGCTTCTGCGTATGCCGTTAAGCTTTCCTGCCAGTATTCATCCTCATTCTCACCCGCAATGAACACATGGAAGGGGATATCGGGCTTTCCTTTTTCAGCGACCGTCTGTGCGTTATCCGAGAGGCTATCCAGTTCATTCTTCATGCTTTCGGTCTGCACGCGGCGAAAGAAAATGGTGCGTGCAATTTCCGCGTCCGCTTCACTCAAAAGTCCCTTTTCCATTGCCGGGAAGCTGTTTTCAAAGACATCAGGCCCGCGTCTGACAAGTCCGGTGCTCATCAGAAAATCGATCAGCAAGGAGAATGAAGGCTCTTCATCCCGTTGCTTATGATATTCCGGGACTAAAGGGTCCAGCCCGACAATCGCTTCAATCTCCTCCGGATACTGATTGGCCCAGTGCAACGCCTCGATACCGGCCATGGAGTGTGGCAGAAGGACATAGGGCGGGGCTTCTCCAGAAAGATTGAGCGCGGCGCGCGTGTCATCCAGAACGGTGTCAATGTCTCTTGCACGGGAGGAAATATCGCTCCACCCGTAGCCGGCCCGCTCGACAACAACAATACGGTAGTCGTCGGATAATTCTTCGTAGAGCGGCTTGAAATCATAGAGCGGGGAACTGGTGCCCAGCCCTGACATGAACACCAGCGTCGGTTCGCCTTCCCCTTCAGCGTAAACATGCAGCCGATCGCTCTCATCATTCACATCGACTAATGTCCCCGGCGGCGGGAAGTCTGCCTTTTCCTCTGCCACAAGGTCCCGATGTTCAAGATAACTGCCCAGAACCACGAACCCGATCACACCGACCAACACCAGCGGCACGCCGATCATCAACCATTTGAAGACCTTTCCTTTCATAGGCTGTATCCCCCGTTCAAGCGCCCTTCAAGCGCACAGATGTCTATAGTATATAATCAAATACCAGGGGTTGCAACTTTTTATGCGGAGCAGCATCCCAACTTGTCTGCTTCCCCGCGCTAGCCGACGAGCGAGGGACCACGCTGAGCGCTCCTCATCATGAAATAAGTCAAAGGCGGATCTCTGCCGTGCCATCAGGGATAGAGGCATGGAATCATGGGTGTAGGCGTTGCATTCCTCTCTTCGCCCGGAGAGTATGTTATACTGATAATAGTAGAAAACGAGGTGATTGGATGGCTAAAAGACTAAAGGTTACCGTTGATGGGTCGGCTGTCGATTCCGAGGCGTCGTTTCATGCGTATATGCGTGAGGCGCTTACCGATCTTGAGTATGAAGGGGACGACCTCAAGGCGCTTGAGGATGTCTTGCTGAGCGCCGAGGGTCCCGTACGGCTCATCATCAAGAACCACGATGACTTGATCGCCTCGCTCGGCGATTATGCACAGCGACTGGATGTGCTCTTGCATGAAATCGCTGTGGCGAATCCGAACTTCTCCTTCAAATACAAATGATTAGAAAGTACCCGGGGTGAAGCGGGAAGCGGTTGTTAACGGGAAATACAGCCTACCGTTGCAATCAGTAAGGAGGATTCCATGCCGGTTTTCGACAAAGAAGCCAGACAATACGACGATTTTTTCCAGACGCCGCTCGGACAGTTCGTGGATGAGGTAGAGAAACGCGGATTGTTTGAAGATTTCGCTGTGCAAGAAGACATGCGAATCCTGGAGATCGGCGCCGGCACCGGCACGCTCACGCTTGAACTCGCTCAGAGGGGTGCACGTGTGACGGCGGTCGATATCTCCCCTGAAATGCTCAAGGTCGCCCAGCAGAAAGCGGCCCGCACAGGACGGGACATCACCTTCGAGGTGATGGACGCCCATGCACTGGATTTTTCCGATGCCACCTTTGACGTCGTCATCTCCATGGCCACGCTGGAATTTTTCTCCTCCCCGCAAAAGGCCTACGAGGAGATGAAACGGGTCGTGAAGCAGGACGGCAGGGTCATCATCGGCACCATCAATAAAGACAGCGACTGGGGCGCGCTTTACCAATCCGAGACTTTCAAGGACACGGTCTTCGCCCACGCCGGTTTCAAGAACGCCGCCGAGCTCGAGGCGTTGGACCCCGGGAATCTCGAAATCCTGAGGCACTGCCTCTTCACGCCTCCGCAGAGTCAGGAGGAGCACCTGACACACGAGAGGGAGGCCGCCCTCGCAGCCTCGAATGCGGAAGGAGGATTCCTGTGGGCGCATTTTCGCAAGCCAGCATGACGTGTGAAGTCCGCTTTCACCCGTTCGGTGTGGAGGATGTCGATGCCGCCGTCGATGAAGCGCTCGAGCTGATCGGGTCTTTTGATCTGAAGATGGACACCGGACCGCTCTCCACCGTCGTCAAAGGCACGCCGGCGGAAGTCTTCGCGATGCTCAAGACGCTTTATGAACGCATGAAAACGCGGCATGCATTCACGCTTGATGTGACGCTAAGCAACTATTGCAGGTAATGGTTTTGCCGTTTCCTGTCCGTCATATCCTGCCGTTCTCCCTTCATTCGGTCGCTAAGTTGGACATGTCACGAGTTCGGAAGGCTCTCCCGATTGGCCCCGCAAATTATCGGGATTAACGAAGATGGGCAAGCCGAAAGCTTGTCCTTTTTCAATAGCTACACAAGTTGCATTTCAGTTGGCGTTTCACAAGTGCTGTTGCTATAATAAAAAAAATGAAAACCTTAATTGGGGTTTGCTTTCATCAACAGGAACTTCCTCACCATCTAGTATTTGAGTTTCCTTGAAGGGACATCGATGATTACCCCATCTCAAGGAGGGAACCAAGGAATGCGTCTTCCTGTTTCCAAACGAATTCCGAATTGGATTGCTCTTATTTATCGTCACCGTTTCCTGGTTTCTTTTGTCACCGTTATCCTGATTAGCGTTTTGGTCTATATTCTGGCAAACGCTGCTCAGAATGTCCGTTACCTTTATGGTTATGTGGTATTCCTCCCGCTGGTGATTTCCGGATTAGCACTAGGTGTAAGATGGGGGGCTTTCATGGGAGCATTAGCCGGGGTGATGCTGGCTCCGCTTCTGGCTATCATCGACCCACTGGACGGAACATTCGTGATGGTTGTGGACGCCATCCTGCGGCTTGTCCTATTTGCCGGAGTCGGTGCGTTCAGTGGTTACGTCGCAACAAGGCTTCGCGCTTCGTCACGGACCATTCATCAACTCAGGACGAGGAACCAGCTGACCGATATTCCCGACATCAATGCCTTGAGGTTTTTCACGCCTAAAATAAATCACACGTATACGTTAACGAGCGTGTTGATCGGCAACAAGCAATCCATCGTCGACATGCTCGGCATCGGAGTGTATCGGGATTTGTTGCGCAAGCTGTATGATGTCCTTATCGATAATCTTGGCAAGAAGGGTTTCGTGGTGCAGTCGGATTCGGATAAGTTCTGGATTGCCATGCCCTCAAGTGGATTGGAAAAGGATGTAGAGGACCTACAAGCAGTGTTGGACAATGAATGGGATGTTCACGGCATACCGCTCTATGTGGCTATCCATCTGGGGGCTGAAGCGAAGACCCCGAGTGAGTCGCGATTCTATGCCACGGATTTCAATACGCCAACCGCCCGCAGCAACATCGCCTTCAAGCTGCGCACCTTCTATATCATACGGGACCTAGAACTTGATAAGCAGCAGGAGGATTATGAACTGCTCTCCGGATTTTCTAGCGCCCTTGAGAATGACGAGCTTTATATTACCTTCCAGCCGCAGCTCAGTCCGGAAGGCGCCACTTTGGTCGGTTTGGAGGCGCTCGTACGCTGGCAGCATCCTGAAAAAGGAAAAATTTCACCGGGACGTTTCATCCCCCTGATTGAAAAAACCGAATTGATACACACATTCACCGAGTGGCTATTGCAAAGAGTCTTGACAGTGATCGACGCTTTCCCGAATCAGTGGGATGATGTGTACTTTTCCATCAATGTATCCGCAAAAAATATTTATGACGGAAAGTTTCTCGAACGTCTGCCCAAAGCGCTCGAGACAAAAGGCATCGCCCCTTCACGCCTCAAGGTCGAGCTTACTGAAACCGCGTTGATGCAGAATCCGGAGGCCGCCAAACGGCAGCTTTCGACGTTGCAGTCGCACGGTATAGGCACCGCGATCGATGATTTCGGCAAGGGCCATTCTTCGCTTTATTACCTGGGAGCATTCGAGGCGGATACACTGAAAGTCGATCAGCATTTCATCTGGAAGATGATGGATGATGAACGGGTTTATTCCATCGTGCGCGCGGCGGTGCGTCTGGCCAAGGACCTGGGCATGAGGGTGGTTGCTGAGGGTGTCGAAGACGAAACCATGTTGCAGACGGTCGATGAACTTGGCTTTGATGGGGTTCAGGGCTATTATTTCGCGAAACCTATGGAGTTCAGAGCCTTGAAACATTGGCTGCGCAGTCAAGCTTCCCCCCAACTTATGGATGCCGAGTCGTATCTTCGCGGCGAGATGTGAATCCGGCCACGCTCTAGGCATGGTTCATTTCATTCAACGTTACGTGAGTAGACCGCTAATCAGCGCCTTTTGTTGTGACGAAACGGACTGACATCCAATCACGACCGGGAGAACGAATTCGTCTGCCTGCGCGTTTGCCATCCGCGTATTTTTGTTCCTCAAAGTTGCTAATGGTTTTCTGAAGGAATTTCCTAATAAGCTGGGCGTTCGCATGCAAGCGGGGGCTCAGCTTTTTAATAGGGATACTCAGTGCATAGCTAGAGAGGGAAATCCGCCATCGGATGCTGTAATCTGTCTTATTCCATCCCTGGGTCCGGGAGTGTTTGAACTTTTTCGATATTTCGTTTATACTTTAATGATTAACTGTCTGTAATTCTTCCACGGGGGAGTGGGAGCTATGGAGACTACCGCGCTATTGGAGATTGTCACAGCCTTTTTCTTTGCCGGAGCGCTAGTCATGTGGGGCGTAGTGTTTTATTACTATCGTCAATCCCGACGACGCTATCTGAGTGAATGGCTGATCACGTGGACGTTGCTGCTGTTTTCCTATGGGGCTTTCTACCTGGCGCTTGCTACAGAGAATTCGGTATTCGGATATCTGTTCTCGCTCGGCATCATCGCCGCTGGTTACTTCTTTCAAAAAGGGGTATACGCCTACGGTGAAAAGTCTTTCCTTAGAATCTGGAGTGGAGTCCTGTTTGCTTTCTTTGTCCTTGTCTTCATCCACCCGCTGTTTGATTATCCCCTTTCCATCTTTGCATCGATGGTCTTCACCTTCTCGGCGTTCTTCTTCGGTGTTTCGGGGGTGGAACTGCTCAGGGGGTTTGAAGGCGGGATGCGCGCCGTCGGTGTGTTCCATCTCCTCTACGCTGTGTATTTGGCATTCTTTCCCCTCATTGTATCTTCTCCGCTCTACATTCCCTATGGGTTGAGCCTCACCGCGACCCTGGGTCTCGGGGTGAGTGTGAGCATGCTCTATATGCATTTCGTCAGGGAAAACCATAAAGAGCAGCTGGAAAAGCAACGCTTGCAGTATCTCAGCTTCCACGACCGTCTGACCGGATTGAAGAACCGGGCGTATCTTGAAGAATACATCCAGCCTGCCTACGAAGATTACGAGCAAGCCTGCACGGTGATGTTCATCGATCTGAACAATCTCAAGGAGATCAACGACACGTATGGCCATCGTGTGGGAGACCAGCTTTTGGCAAGGACTGCGGAAATCCTCAACAGTCTGCTCGAAGAAGGCGATCTTCTCGTCCGCTATGGCGGCGACGAATTCGTCCTTGTCCGGCCGCATGCACAGAAGGAAGCGAACGATGCCTTTCTCGAGCAGCTCTCCCGGTACTCCTCGGAAATAGGCGAGGACCCAGCCCCCTTCTCGTTCGCCGTGGGCGTGGCGATCCGGGAGAAAGGAGAACCGCTGCCGGCTTTGATCGAGATGGCCGAGAGGGGCATGTACCAGCAGAAAGATGATCGTTCACGAATTGGCAGCCAAAATTACGCTGTGTGAGCTCCCATGCCTCCTTTACAGGAGCGCTTGCGGGGAAGACTCGAAAGCACTTCCGCAAAGGTAGGTGGGTCAGCGAAGAAAGATCCCCTCAATCCACACCCCCTCAACCGTCATGCGCTGAGGGGGTGTGGATTTTTTTATGAGCGTTGTTTGTAGCAGGGAAAACAAACGGACAGCACATATATGTTTTTTGCGGTTCACACAGAAAGTATGATAAACTATTCTCCTATATTTATTCTTACCACTGGTCGCAGCAACCCCCCGGGGGAACCATGCAGGCATCATCAAACGCTGGTTGCCGCGTGTCTAGGTGGTGCGAAGCGCAGGTCCTGAAGCAAGGGCCGATAGGTGCTTTTCAGCGGGTGTCTCGTCTACGGGCCCTGGCGCAAAGGAGAATGTTCATGTCACACTTCTGGTTTCAACGGTTGCTGGATTCCATGGATGAATGGGTGTTTGTCTATGATGCCGAAGGAAACATGGTCTATGCGAATGACCATGTTTTTCATCAGGGCGATTCCAGCGGGGAGCCGGCGCGGCCACTCTCATCCCCCGTAGATGCGGACCGCCTGCAAAAGCAGCACGTCAAAGACCGCATCCGGCAGGTGTTCGAATCGGCCACGTCAATCCAGGAAGAGTATCAGACCGACGCCGGTCATTGGTTTGAAGCGACTCTGACCCCTCTCGCGAACGAGGAACAGACCGTCGAGTGGGTCGTGGAGCGGATTTGCGACATTTCCAGGCGCAAGCAGGACGAGCACGCCCTCAAGCAATCGTTGTCGAAATATCGGGCGCTGATTGAACAAACCATGGACGGCGTGTATCTTCACGACCTGAACGGGCGTATTGTGGAAGTCAATCAAGAGGCGATTGTACAGAGTGGCTTTTCCGAGAGCGAACTCTTAGAGCGCAGCGTCCTTGATCTGCACCCGCAAACTTCACCCGTCAACCAACAAAGAGAAGCTATTTTGAAGCAGTGGCGAACCTGGAAAACCGGGGAGACCAAGACCCTCGAAGCCGAACATCAGCGGAAGCATGGCGACGTATTTCCAGTAGAGATTCGGGCCAAGAAGGTCGTCATTGACAACCGGGACTTCATACTGTCACTGGCACGAGATATCACCCAGCGCAAACAAATGGAAGCCGACTTGAAACGATCCGAAGAGAAATACCGGGCCCTAATCGAACAATCCATGGATGCGGTCTATCTGCACGACCTCGATGGCAGCATCCTGGAAGTCAACCGGGAGGCCGCCCGGCAGACAGGGTACTCGAAAACGGAATTGACGGCGCGCACGGTCTTCGATCTGCACCCGGAGTCCTCAACGGCGAACCCCGAACCGTCCAAGATCAAAGAATACTGGCGACAATGGTCGCTCGGTGATTCACATACCATCGAGACTGAATATCGCCGCAAGGATGGCACAGTGTTCCCGGTGGAGGTCCGCAAAGGGAAGGTTTCCTTTTACAACCAGGACTACATTCTCGGCTTGGTCACGGATATCACCCATCGCAAGCGAATGGAGAAGAAAATCCGCCATATGAGCACGCATGATTTCCTGACCGGGCTGCCGAACCGACGCTATTTCGAAGAGACCATCGACCAACTCGACACACCGACTCAGCTGCCCTTGAGTCTGGTGATGGTCGATGTGAACGGCCTCAAGCTCGCGAACGATACCTACGGTCATGCCACCGGTGATGAGATGCTCAAGCGGACGGCCGAGATTCTGAAGGCATGTTCCCGTGAGCGGGATATTGTCGTGCGCTGGGGCGGGGATGAATTCATCGTGCTGCTTCCCGGGACAACGCTGGAAGTGACTCAGGCTCTTTGTCAGCGTTTGAAGACACGGGGAGAAAAAGTCTACGTCGAAAACCTTCCGCTATCTCTGGCGGTCGGTTATGCGAGCAAGGAAACTACTGAACAGACGCTCTCCGATGTATTGAAAATGGCCGAGGATACCATGTACACGCATAAAATGACGGAAAGCCGCAGTTCGAAGAGTGAAACCCTCAACACCATCGTCGGCGCGCTTGGGGAAATCAGTCCCGAGACGTCGAGACACATCCGCGACATGCAGGAGGCGGCCAGAGGAATTGCGGAAAAGCTGGCGCTTCCCGATGTCGAGCTCAACCGTCTGGACATCCTCGTGCGTCTGCATGATATTGGTAAAATCAATATCCCGAGTCATGTTCTAGAGAAAGCCGATCCTCTAAGTGAAGAGGAGTGGGAGATGATCAAGAAACATCCCGTCATCGGCTACCGCATCGCGCTGGCGAGCGAAGAATTCTCCCATGTCGCCCAAGGCATCCTCGCCCACCATGAGCACTGGGACGGCAACGGCTATCCCAGAGGCCTCCGCGGGAAGGATATCCCCCTGCTGGCCAGGATTGTCGCCATCGCCGATGCCTACGACGTCATGAGCTACGGACGGCCCTACAAGCGGGCGATGAGCGAACAGGCGATCAAAGAAGAGTTCAGGCGGTGTGCCGGCATCCAGTTCGACCCGGATCTTGTCGAGGTCTTCTTGTCGACGTTCGATGCATGAGTTCCGGTAATTCCTATGTCTGCGTGCGTGCGATCGATGGTCCGTATCCTCTGATTGGAGTTTTACCGTAGAAATCAGGAGAGGCGGACCATTTTGCTTCTGAAAGGTGTTTTATGTGTGTCGTTTTCAATATGTTGAATATTTTTAACAGGCCTATTTCATTTCGGTAAGGAAATGGGTAAAATCCAAGGGACAGCACGTTCACATTGGAGGCTCTTCCATGATTGCCAAACTAATATTGAAACCATGATTGGCTTTAACTCTGATGTTTCTGATTTTGTTTTCGATGGCGTTTTATTTGATGACCCCAGAAGCATATACAACGGTTATCTAGCCATCCTGCAAAGTCCGAGCATCCTGATCAGCGACTATTTGGAAATCGGCAGTCTAGGGCGACGCTTTTAATGTCTCGACCATTCTATTGATCAACGTCATCATGATCAGTTTTCTGAAGATGAATATGTCCGGTCCGGTCTTCGCCGGCATCATGACTATTGCCGGCTTTTCGTTCTTCGGCAAGAACATCTTCAATACCATCCCCATCTATGTCGGCATCTATCTGTTTACGAGATTGCAGAAGCTCGATTTCAAGTCGTTCATGATTGTTGTGCTGTTCTCGACCGGAATTTCACCGATTGTCAGCTTCATGATCTTCGGCATTGTTCGGGGGCGGAGTGGTTCTCGCTCGCTTCCTCTTGGAATTATGCAATCGGTATTCCAGTTGGTATTGTCGTCGGTTTGGACACGGGGTTTGTGCTGCCGGCGCTGGGCGCCCATACCCAGCGTTTCCACAAAGGCTACAACCTCTACAACATCGGCTTCGCGCTGGGCGTTCTCTCTATGGGGTTTTCGGCGCTGCTTAGAAGCTTTGATGCTGCTGACGGTCCTGCTATCGATTATCTTCATCTTGATCGCCTACATCAACGACGCGCAGGTGCACAGAAAACATCTGATGCTGATGCGCTCGACCGGAAGGCTGGTCTCGGATTTCATTCGTGATTACGGACGTAGCGTGTCCTTGCTGAATGTCGGTATCACGGGCATCTTGTGCGCGGCCGTGTTGACCGTGCTACAGTTTGAGATCAACGGCCCTGTCAGGGGCGCGATTCTGACGGTGATGGGGTTCGGTGCGTTCGGCAAGCATCCTCGCAATACGATTCCGGTCATGGTCGGCGCCTATCTCGCCGTGATGCTGACCGACCATACGTTTCACGGCATCGGGATGATGATCGCTGTGCTGTTTGTGTCGGCCGTCTCTTTCATCGCCGGGCGCTATGGTGTTTTGGCGGATGCACTGGCGGGATTCATCCATGTCGTTATCACCCCTTGGCCCTTGTGTTCCAGGAAGGTGGGTTCAACCTTTATAAAAACAGCTTCGCCGCCGGCTTTGTAGCAGCATTGATGATACCGTTCTTCGAAGCGCTCTCGAAGAACGGGGAAGAAGGAGGTTAGACCATGACCCGACAGGAGATCCGCATTCAGACGAGAATTATTCATGAACTCAGTTGCTTCATGATGATGAATGGGCAGGATGCATTCTCCATCTCCGTGGAGAAACAGCAGGGCAGGACGCATTTTGTCCTGCGGTTGGGAAGTATCGAGGCTCCGCTTTTGGAACGGATAAAAGAGAAAGTGAATCAACCGCGTGAAATTGAGGTGGAGACCTACGGCTGGGAGCTCGTGGGCGATCACGATACCAAAAGCGAGTTCAAGATCCTCGGGCTGCTGGTCGACTACATGAGGGTTGAATGCACCGAGGATGCTGTTGTTTGACGTTCATTCGCAAAAACCTCTATAGAAGATGATCCCTCCGCGCGGGCAGGGCACAGACCGGAATTATTCTTTGCTGCACATGAGCAGCTTCTCATTCGCTCAGCAATGAGGTTGACTTGTTTTTCAAAGTGTCCAGGGTGCTTTGGAGCTGTTTCTACTGTGCCTGATGCTTCTCGGGTTAAAACCCTGCTAGATTATGGACTACCCGGTTGATTTTCACTCTAACACGCTCAACGGTTACACTGTTTGTTTCTTTGGGGACGAAGCGGACTGTTTAAAGATGTGGGCAAGCCCGTCTCTTTCTGACACCGACTTTGGTGTGTCTGCATTGGGACACTACCTGATACCATGGATGCAAAGCTAATAATAAAGCCCTCCATAAAGATGAGGGCTTTGTCTTATTCAACGGGCCGCAGTCTAAAGTCCAATCAGGAAATATAAGCGTTTTTAAGTGAAGACAGTATCACGCCATGCCGATTAATCTTCACTCCTCTGTCTCAATGATGGAGATGAAATGGGCCGTGAGCTCGGGGTCGAACTGCTTCCCGGCGGAATGCTTGAATTCCTGGATAATCTCTTCTTTTGACATGGCTTTTTTATAGGGCCGCCCGTTCAACATCACCTCATAAGCGTCCACAATTGCACAAATTCGTGATAGAAGCGGGATTTCGTCTCCTTTGAGACCTTGTGGGTAACCGGACCCATCCCAGTGCTCATGATGTGCGAGAATTTCGGCCGCCACGTGTGAAAAATCTTCTGTGGCGGTGGCGATGCGATACCCGGTCTCCGGGTGTTTTTTCATCAGTTGCCACTCTTCGTCGGTCAGCGGGCCCTGTTTTGTGAGGATTTTCTCAGGAAGATTGATTTTTCCGATATCATGCAGGTTGATGAGCAGTCTTAGCTGGTCGAGCTGGAATTCGGTGAGGCCGATTTTCCGACTGAGTTTCACCCCGTAGGCTTCCATCCGCTCCGTGTGTTCGTGGGTCTCGAAGCTCTTCTCGCTGAGGGCGTTCAAGAAGGATAGCACCACTGCATTCTTGTGGCTTTGGGTCTTGGATAGTTTCTGTTTGTACATCCGGTCTTCGGCGAGATTGAGGACATCGCTCAGCTTGTGGGTTTTCCTGGTTTTCGATGCTGTACCCAACGCGATGGAAAGCGGTAGGGCATGGCTGCTCGCGGTACGTGCGTTGGACCGGATCCGTTCACTAATTTTTTTTAGCGCCTGCTCCTGTGTAGCCGGCAGGAGAATGACGAATTCATCGCCCCCCCAGCGGGCGATGATGTCCTCTTGGCGGCAGGATTCTCTCAACACATCAGCGGCCATCTGCAGCATCTCGTCTCCGACTTGATGGCCATAGGAGTCGTTGATCAGCTTCAGTCCGTTGATATCGAGCATGATGACGCCCAGGGGGAGCTGTCTGCTTGTATCCAACCTTTTCATCTCGGTCTCTAGGAACGAACGATTGTAAAGGCCGGTGAGACTGTCGTGGTAACTTTTGTGGCGGAGTTCAGCCTCGGCGGATTTCCGGCGGGTAATGTCCACGGCATTGATGAGCAGAGAGGATTGGTCGTTGAACTGGATGCGGGAGATGCTGATTTCACAACTTCTCTTTGACGAGCGCAGCTCGACATCAAAGGGCTGCTTCGGGACGCTTTCGTCTTTGCGTAAGTTTCGCAGCTTATCCCTGCTTGGCTGATCGAGCAGTTCTGCGAATGGTCGTCCCTGCAGGTCTTGTCGCTCCTCATTGAATATCTGGAGGAAAGAAGGGTTGAAATAACGGATTTTCTCTTCCTGCAGGATACAAATGCCGGTAGGACTGTCATCGAGGACCTGCTTGAAATCATCGAACAGGCGTTTCGTTTTCAGCAAATTATTGATCCGTAGCGCGAATTCCGCTTTTTTAATGGGCAGGCGGAAAATTTCATCGACAGGTGCGGCCATACGTTTGGGAAGGCTGGCCCGTTTGTCCATGAGCAGCAACACAGGCAGATAATCTGCAAAATATTTTTGTTTGAAAGCCTGGATGTCTGTATGAAGCGTGGCAAGCGCCCGGTGGTCCAACATCACCATATCCGCATCCAAAAGACTCTCTTCAAGGGTTTCTCTGCTACCCGTGACCACACGGTATTCGTCTTCGAGGAAAGAGCCGATCAGCGCTTTGTCATTCTGATTCGCGAGGAAAAGTGTGATTGTGCGCATAGACATCACCTGTTTTAGTTTCTTACATTACTGAGTAAGGATTAATTATCCGCCTTCACGATTTCGGGGACACCGCTCAGCACACCGCGCAATTCACTCAGCGGTCTGCCGACGTTGATGCCCTCGGCGGTCAGGTTGAATTCCCGCAAGGTCTTTTCGAAATCGCTGAGCCTCTTCTTGAGGACCCCGATGGCTCTTTCAATCCGGCCGCCGACCTCGATATAGCGTATGAAGAGAATGTTGTCGGCGATGTAGCTGATGCCATGTTCGGAAACCTTGAAGTCTCCGGTGATGTCGTGGACTTCGTTGATCAGGATTAGACTGATTCCCATACTCTTCAAGTGTTCGGCCAGGATGTGGATGCTTCTCAGCATTTCTTCTTTCTGGCCGAACTCGTAGATGTTACGGATGAAGGAGAGTTCGTAGCCTGAGATGCTATCGAGCACGACCATGCTGGTATTGTGCTTCTTCGCATGTTCCTTGACCAGGTGGGCGAACTGAATAGGGGTGTATTCCAGCGGATTTATCTTCTCGATGGATAAGTTCCCTTGCTTGAACATGCTCTCAATGGGCATATTGATGTTTTTACATCGGGTGATAATGGATTCCGCGGTTTCTTCGAAAGTGTAAATCAAGGTGTGCTCGCCTCGAACCGCCGTTTGATAGGCGAACTGAGCGGCCAGGGTCGATTTTCCCACTCCGGTGGGTCCGCTGATGACGGTGGTGGTGCCGCGTTCAATTCCTCCATGCAGCAGATTGTCGATCTCCGTGATGCCCGAGGAGATGGTTTGATGCTGTTTTTTGCTTATCCTGTGGAGGTCTTCGGGTGTGATTTTGGGAAAGATCGCCATCCCCTCATCACCCAGCGTGATGGAGTGGACGCCGGGTTTGAAAGAAGAACCTCTGAACTTCTTTACACGAATACCGCGTTCTTCTCCTGTGAAGAGCAGATTGATGACACCATCACAGATGAACTGCAGATCATCATCCTTGAGGGTCTCGCTGCTTTCGGACGATAGCAGAAGCGTGCTTTCACTCCCGGTGATGACATTAAGGAGGATAAGTAGCTGTTTGCGGAACTGATATGTATCTGCGGAGATGTATTTAAGCTGTGAGACACCATCGAGATAGATGCGCTCGGGCTTTACACCCTCGATGCGGTCGATGATGCGTTTGATGATGGGTGAGGCTTCAACTTCGTCCGGGGCGAAGATGGTGTAGTCCATGTTCCTGATGTCGGATTGGCTCGGGGTCAAATCGAGAAATTCCACGTTTTCTAGATTGAACGTTCTTTTTTCAGCATCCCGACGGATTTTCCCGACGGGTTCAGAGAAACTGACGAATAGGGATTTCGGCCGGCCCAGTGCAGGGTTGCATAAAAACTCCAGTCCGGCTGTTGTCTTGCCGGTGCCCGGCCCGCCTGTGAGCAAGTAGCTGTTTCCCTGGATGAAACCGCCCTTGAGGATATCGTTCAAGCCTTCCAATCCCGTCGAGATTTTTTTCATACCCTGCTGTCTAGCCATGTTTATCCAATCCTTTCCGGTTTATTCCAATCGTTTGCTAAGGTTGTTTCAAGGAAAGCGTTGCTGCATCTGGTTGCTACGGATTCTCTCTAAACTTCGTCTTCAGTATACCCCATGGAAAAGAAAAAAACTATAACTAGTTATTCATTGAGTGTGTCCATGCTGCTAGCACTTGTATATCACAAAGAGACTCTGTAAAGGCCTGCAAAAAAAAGCTCAGACGCTGCTTGGTTGTAGCAAGTCATTCCAACCACAAGACCTTCCTCAGATGTAAATAGCGGATGCTCATATCCGACACAGATATCGTTAATAGCTTATATTATAAAAAAACATACCAATGTCTACAAAGTGTCAGCTAAACAGCAGCCCTTTGGTGCAATAAAACAGCACGGCTCTTTCGGGTGAAAGGCCGTGCTGTTATCCGGTGTATGCGGTGTAATCCGGCGGGTGCTTCTCAAGATAGGTTTCTAGCGCGCGCTCCGCAAGCGGTCGGTCGATCGGGATATCGACGTAGGCGCCATTACGCCCACGGATGTGCATGCATTTCAAGTAGTCGATGCGTTGTCGGTAGGTCTGTTCATACCCCAGCCGATAGAGGTTGAGTTGTAGCTGAAGCCGCTGTGTGTCGAGATGAAGGCTGCGCTTGATGCTTGCGAGGCCTTTTCCGTCTATGTGGGGGGAGGCAACGAGAAAATCGAAGCGTCCCGCGCCGACAACGATGCCGTCCTTGAAGAGCAACACCACGGTATCCGTCTTCAAGGCGCTGAACTGATGCAGCCGCTTGAGCGAGTGGTAGCTCTGCAGCTCCTTGTCCGAGACCTTCCGGCCACGTTGTTCGTAGTCGAGGATGTTTTGTTTGAGCGTATTGCCTCGGGTTGCGGCCATTTGAAGAATTTCGGGATCGATGCGGGCCTGCCTGCGCGGGCGGAGCGTCTCGACAATCCGGCTGATGCTTGGGACGCTCCGCCCGTCGACGGTGTATTGATGTTGCTCTGGATCGAAAGTGACTTGATGATCGCCGATTTGTAAGTGTTCCACAGTCTCACCTCGTCTGACAAACTGAAATCGCCGTGCCGTGCCAGGGTGATCGTCAGTGAATACCGTCCCTTAGGCGATGCGTCCATTCAGCAAGAGAAAGTTCAAGGTAGACGGTGTCTTCCTCCTCGAAGGTGTCTTCGTCTTCGAGATGGATCGGTATGGGCTCTTCGCAGAAGCCGAGTCTTTCATAGAGGGTAAGCGCCGGTTGGTTCATGGGGTTCAATTCAGCGTAGGCCAGGGTGACCTTCCCGGTCTCGACCACATGGTCGATCGTATGGCTCAGTGCCTCCCGGGCGATGCCGCGGCCCCTAGCATGGGGCAGGAGCTTGACATCGAGGCAGGCGCTGTCGTCTTCTGGGAACAGGCAAAAGGAAGTCTCACCGACATATCCCAGGGTGTCGTGATAGAGAGAGAAATGCTTGGCGTCCGGATTGGCGTCGAGTTGGTCGAGCCAGCGTTCCAAGCGTCCAATCGTGATCCCGAGCCCATCAGGGAAACCGAGATCGCGCATGACGTCACCGGTGTTCCAAAGGCGCATTACGTTGGGTAGATCCGTATGGTCAGTTTCTTTGATTGTTAATGTCATGAAAAGCCTCCTGAAGAGATGTGTGTCCGTCAATGTCCCGTTTAGGCAGGGTGTTTTCGGCACCGGATACTATTCTACCACAGGAAGATGCATATGTAGCCGACTTTTGAAAATATTAGCTGTATCCGTTTCGGGTGCTTAGCTTTTTGAAAGCAGTCTGCCATACACAGGTCCCCAGCCATGCATCACAAGGTGACGCTTTATATGTAAGGTTGAAAAAAACATATTGAAAATAAAGCAGAGATCGAAGCCAATGAGATACAGTATGTTGTCCTTAGGGAAAGAAATTCAAAGAGACGATGATACAAGCTTGTCGTTAATAATCCTCGAATTGCTCTGGATGAACCTTTGCTTGGTTAAGCNGGCCCGGANCACCCTGACACTCTAGCGTGCGTTAGTTTTTCAAGGCGAGCACGCTTTTGAATCCATCCGAGTTGAAATGTGAGGACAAATCCGCTTCAGGCTTGATCAAGAGCCTGACCCTTGATTAACGACGAGCAATACCTTAAGATTAAACCGAGTCCTTTAAACTAGGAGGAGAGTTGTATGAAAGAAATCATGCGAATTCGTAAGTATCTTGTGGACACAGCACCCGCTTTAGACTGGGATCCCTTTCTCGAGTGGCATGCCTTGAAAAAGAAGAACCATGGGCATGGGACGCTCATCTTTGAAACGTTCGACCGCGCCCGCGCCAACGAGTATTACGACGCATTACTGGCTGCGAGAAAGCAGGCTGAAACCGACCCGGACCTTGGAAAGCATGAGATATGGTATTACGCACTGAGTCGAGAGGGAGATAAGAAGACGACACACATAAAAAAGTTCTCTACCTATAAAAAACTTCCCTCTGTTCAACTCTGAGCGAGGGTGGTGTTTCAAAAGCAACACAAGAAGGGCTGTAAGTACATTAATGCAATCAGAGCCACTCATCAGAGGTGAATCAACATGAAGGAATCCCGCTTATCCATACGCGAAGCGACCCAGGAGGATGCTGAACGCATCCGCACCTTGTGGTGGCGGACCATCAAAGCCGCCTTCGAGCAGGAGTCCATCAAGGAGTTCCTCTCTCCGGAGGAGGAACTGGCTTTCAAGATGGACCAGCTTCACCAGGCGTTCACTTCACCGGATTCCCGGTATTTTCTGGCCTTTAAGGAAGACGAGCCGGTGGGGACGATCGCCTATGGAAGGCCGCCGAACAAAGGCATCCTGAAACAGACCGGCGGGGAGCTTGAAGATATGATTGAGATCGGATCGCTCTACATCGCCCCTGTTTTTCAAAAACAAGGGTACGGAGTGGAGTTGCTGCTGTTCATCTTGAACACGTTGTTAGCGAAAGGCGTCGAGACGGTCTGTTTCGATACGATCATCGAATCCTCGAAGCAGATCTGGCGGCGTCTATTCGGAGAGCCGGCCTTTCATGTTCAATCCAAGCGTCTCGGGTTCAGCCACATGATCTGGGTCGTGGACGTTTCGAGTTCCCTTGAACGTCTCGAGAAAAGATAGACCATATACAAAACGGACATCTCCGACGATTGGCTCGAAGGAGATGTCCGTTTTTCATGTTTATTCCGCATTAGGTGTCGAGAGCCTCGAGGATGGCCTTCAGGAATGCCGGCAGATCCTTGGGGGTTCTGGAGGTGATCAGATTGCCATCGACGACGACTGCTTCGTCCATATACGTTGCTCCGGCGTTCTCAATGTCAACCTGAAGCGAAGGGAAGCCGGTCAGGCGTGCGCCCTGCAGATCGCAGCTGGAGATCAGGACCCAAGGCGCGTGACAGATGGCGGCGATCGGTTTCTTCTGGTCGTTCAGGGTTCTGACGAAGTCGATGGTCGCTTGCGAGCGGCGCATGTAATCGGGCGAGAAGCCACCCGGAATGACAAGCGCTTCGTAGTCATCCGACTTTGCTTCCTCCGCGCCAAGGTCGCTTTTCATGGGCATACCATGCTTGCTTTTGTAGATGGTGTCCGGCTTGGTGCCGACAAGGTCGACCTGATAACCTGCCTCCTGTAGTCGGAAATAAGGATAGATGAGTTCTTTGTCGTCGAACTGGTTCTCAAGCAGAAGGGCGATGCGTTTCATACGAATATTCCCCCTGGTTAGGATAGTTTGGGTCAGTCTTCGTAGTCTGGGTTTATTTTAGTTCATCTGAAAGGGGGATGTAAATGCATGTGCAATAGTTTCGAGACCACAGCCGTGGTGAATAGCCGCGCGGCAACCTGACGGGGACTACAGCAGTTTAGTTTTGTCTTTTGGGGAGAAGGAGCGTCTACACGCCCTCATCCGACCGAACACTCCTGCAGGACGTTGGTGTGTTATACTAGCTAATATGAGGATGTTTCTCATCTTCATGTCGTGCTATTCATCACCGGGGGCGCGGACATTGTTTTTAAGAACCTTTCCTGACCCACACAAGAGGTGAAGCCCAATGAAGCACGAACCGGCTTATCTCCCGCTTTTCCATAGCGGCGAGCTTGACAGGCGCATCACTGCGGCCGATTACCATTACTCAGACTGCCGGCTTTGTCCGCGGGAGTGTCTCGTCGACCGCAGGGAGGGGGAGGTCGGTTTCTGCGGCGCGCCTGCTAAAGCCGTCGTCGCCAGCTATGGCCCCCATCCGGGAGAAGAAGAACCTCTCCTCGGCAGAAAAGGGTCCGGAACGATCTTCTTTTCCCATTGCAATCTTCGCTGCGTGTTCTGCCAGAACGCCGACATCGCGCACGAAGGACGCGGACGGAGAACCAGCAGCTTCGAGCTCGCGGAAATGATGCTTGCGCTGCAGAAAAGAGGCTGCGCGAATGTCAACCTCGTCACACCGGCCCATTTCCTCCCCGACATCCTTGCCGCCCTCAGAACGGCCATCAAGTCAGGTTTCCGCCTGCCCCTCGTCTACAACACCTCCGCCTATGAAAGCCCGGCTATATTAAAGCTGCTTGAAGGAATCGTCGATATCTACCTCGCCGACGTCAAGCACCTCGATAGCGCTCGCGCAAAGCGCTACAGCGGCGGCGGTGCCAAGCACTACCCTGACGTCGCCAAAGCAGCCGTCGAGACCATGCACCGGCAGGTCGGCATCCTGCAGTGCGATGAAAGGGGCACCGCTCTGCGAGGGTTGATGCTCCGGCATCTGATCATGCCCGAAGGAATCGAAGATGCGAAGGCGTTCATCGACTGGGTCGCTTCCACCCTCACTCGGGATACCTACGTCAACCTCATGGCTCAGTACCGTCCGCCCTTCGGTTTGAAAGGATACCCGGAAATCGCCCGCGGCATCACCCCGGAAGAATTCCGTGAAGTGGTTGAATACGCGCTTGCGCAAGGGCTGGTAAACCTTGACGGTGACACGCTGAGGCAGGCGGGACGCCTGAAATACAGCGCATGAAGCGACAATCGAAGGGACACCTGTTATCATGGAGATGTTTGAAGAAAGAAGGGATACGATGAAACTCTTGCCTCGAACCCTAAGACGGTTGCTGTTCGCCGTGGGAATTATTGTGGCGCTGTTGATGCTGCTTCCCGCACTCGAGTACGAAGGACTCTCCTTCGCCGGCTACGAAGTGCTTCTTGGTGGTGAGATCGTCGATGTTGAAATCTTCGATCTCGGGTCGGTCGCCAGCGCCGAACTGCCGTTTTCGCTCTACGCCCTGATCGCCTTCGGCCTGCCGCTGATCGGCGGGGCGGCGGCGCTGTATTCAAGCCGGCTGTCGATTCTCTCCTTCGCGGCTTTTGTCGTCGGTGCGATTCTGTTGTTCCGGCTGCCGGAGAACATCGAGATCGCCTATACCATCGCCGGATCGGAAAACATGCTTTCTGTAGCCTGGGAACGTCTCGAAGGCATCTACGCCGCATCCGGGGCTAGCGTGGTCGGCGCCCTCATCAGCCTGCTCTTGTATGTAAGTGCATGACCGGTAAAGACTCTCGTGGAAAGACGCAGTGACCTGCGTCTTTTTTAATAGTATGCATTGCGTCCTCAGGGCGCTTCTGTTATGATATACACGTATTCGGATAACAGAATATGAGAGGAGTCTGACGATGGAGTCAGTCATGAATATCTATAAAGCGCTCGCCGATCCGACCCGGTTAAGGATTGCGCTTGTGCTGAAGCGACGAGCGCTCTGCGTGTGTGAACTCGTCGTCGTGCTGAATCTTCCACAGCCAACGGTCTCGAGACATCTGGGGAAACTTCGGGACGCCAATCTGGTGCGCATCAACCGGGATGCGAAGTTCGTGACGTATTCCCTCACCGACGATGCGTTCGTCGCACAGCTCGTGGACGCGACAGCCGAAAGGCTCTCTGAAGACCCGCAGATAGCCGCCGACCATAGTCGTATGGCCGACCGTGAGGAACTCCGGGACATTTATCGTCGAGAGTATCGCTGATGTTCAAAAGAAGGATGATTTCATGATAGATATTTTGCATACATTTGCCGATGTCGTGCTTGAGGGCATCTATGGCTTGTTGGATTATTTCCTCGGAGAAGAACGGGAGATCGGTTTCTTCTTCGGACGTGTGTTGTCGCTCACCATTGCTTTCGCACTGTCCGGGGCGATCGTGGCGTTGCTGACAAAAGAAGCCATCCTGCGGTTCTTTGGACCGAAGACCGATAAGCGGCTCTCTTTTCTTGTTGCTTCCGTAAGCGGCGCGGTGCTGGCGGTGTGTTCGTGTTCAGTGCTGCCGATGTTTGCCTCGATCCGCAAGAAAGGCGCCGGCATCGGACCGGCGACGGCCTTTTTGTTTTCGGGTCCGGCTGTGAACGTGCTGGCGATCATCCTCACCTTTTCGTTCTTCGGGCTGGCCGTCGGCCTGGTCCGGGTCGTGGGTGCGATCGCGCTGGCGCTTGTCATTGGCCTCGCCATGTTCTTCATCTGGCATCGACGCGAGACGATAGACGCGAATGAACAGCTCTTCGCCGCCGGCGGACGTGCGGAAACCTCCCGCGCTTCATGGCAGACCGGGTTGTTTTTCCTGACGCTGATCGGCATGCTGGTCGGGCAGTATGTGACCCTTGCCGTAACCGGCGTGCTCGGTGCGCTGCTGATTCTCGAGCTGGCATTATTCTTCGACAGACAGGAAATGCTGGCATGGGGACGGGCGACGCTCGACCTTGCCAGACGGATCATCCCGCTTTTCGTGATTGGTATTTTCATCGCGGGCATCATCGGTTATTTCCTGACGGAAGAGATCCTCGTGCCGCTGGTCGGTGCGAACACCTATCCGCAGAACTTGCTGGCGAGCGCATTCGGCGCCTTCATGTATTTTGCGACGCTCACCGAAGTCCCGATTGTCCGTGCGTTCCTCGATAGCGGCATGCATCTTGGACCGGCCACAGCGTTGCTGCTGGCCGGACCCTCCCTCAGCCTGCCGAACATGATCGTCATCGGGAAGGTCCTTGGATTCCGCCGATCAGCAACGTATTTCTTGCTTGTCATTCTGTTCTCCGGCGTTGTCGGTCTCATCGGAGGGTTGTGGTTTTATGGTTGATGGCTATAAACGAAATGCTGAGGAGGTGAATACGATGGAACTGAAGATTCTTGGAACCGGATGCAAGAAGTGCCGGCTGCTTGAACAGCACACACGACAGGCTGTTGAGAAGCTGGGCCTTGAAGCGGACATCGAGAAAGTCGAGGATATCGCCGCCATCAGTGAATATAACATCCTGCAGACTCCCGCGCTCGTGGTCGATGGTGAAGTCAGAGTCTCCGGAAAGATTCCTTCCGCTCGCGACATCGTGAAACTGCTCTCAGAGTAAAGATAACCTGCCCGCGGCCTGTCCGCGGGCTTTTTTCATGCAAAAAAGGCAGACAAGCTTTGGTTTCTGTGCGACCTGTGCAGCGGGAAAGAGAGATGTGTTAGAATGGTGGCGTTTGAAGAAAGGTGATTGCCATGCAACCCGGGAAGACGAATCTGTTCAAACTGGCCTGGCCGATCTACATCGAGCTGCTGTTCATCATGCTCATCGGCGTGGCGGATACGTTCATGCTTTCTCAATACGACGATCTTGCGGTCGCTGCGGTGGCGAACGGCCGGCGGCTGATGACCCTCTTCACGGTCCTGCTCAACGTGGTCGCGATCGGGGTCGGAGTGGTTGTCTCGCAATATCTCGGCGCCGAACAACGCCAGGAAGCGAAACACGCCATCAAGACCGGACTGCTGTCCAACGCCCTGCTCGCCTTCATCCTTCTGGTCTCGTTGCAGCTTTTCGCCTATACGCTGCTGGGTCTGATCCGCACCGAAGCGGTCATTTTCGATGATTCGCTCATTTATCTGAGGATCCGGGCCATCGGGTTGCTCTTCATCGCCCTGACACAAGCTGCGGGGGCTGGTTTCAAGAGCTTCGGACGGACCAAGATCGTGATGATTATCGTCGGGTTTTCAAACATCCTGAATGTCATCCTGAATGGCTTCTTGATCTTTGGTTTCGCTTTCGCGCCGGAACTGGGCGTCACGGGCGCGGCGATCGCTTCGACGACCAGCAAGGGTGTTGGCTTGATTGTCACGTTGGCGTTGTTGTACCGGAAGCTGGGTGTCCATCCGTTCTTCCTGCGGCTCGCGCCGCTCAAGCACCATTTCGCGAAGATTTTCCGCATCGGCATCCCCAGCGCCTTCGAACAATTCGTCTACCATTTTACGCAGGTTATTCTGCTGGGTTTTCTCAACACCATCGGCACGCTGGCACTGACGACACACGAGTACATCCACAACATGATGATGCCCGTCCTCGTCTTCGCCCTCGCCGTCGCCCAGGGCAATAAGATCATCGTGGGATGGCATGTGGGCGCGCACGATTACCACGGCGCCTACCGTCGCACGCTCCGCACACTGAAGATCGCCATCGTGATCGTCATCAGCATCGCCACATTCATGTTCTGGCAGGCGCAGACCATCCTCGGCATCTTCACAGACAATCCGGAAATCCTGACCCTGGGCCGGCAGGCCATGGCGATCGTAATCGTCCTTGAATTCGGCCGATTGTCGAATCTGGTCGTCATCCAGGCGCTGCGCGCCAGCGGGGATGTGGTCTATCCCGTCGTTATCGCCATCTTCAGCATGCTCGGGGCCGGCGTGGGTGTATCCTATCTCTTCGGGCTGGAACTCGGCTATGGACTGCTCGGCGTTGTGGCCGGTCTGGCGGCCGATGAATGCGTCCGGGGGGCGCTGGTCTTCCAGCGCTGGCTCCGGCGCCAGTGGGTCGGCAAACGCGTGGCGGATTGAAGCGGACGTCTGCTTGTGTGCACAGGATTTGTCGAACTTAGGATGAGAGACCCATCCGTCCATGATACAATAAGGATTACTTACGCATGTCATAGGAGGTCGGCCCTTGGGAGAGAAGCTAGGGATCTGCTTCACGGGCGGGGGCGCCCGCGGAGCCTATCAGGCGGGTGTCGCCGTGGCGCTCGAGGAACTTGGAATCCTCGCGCGGGCGCGCGCCTTCGCGGGCACCTCGATCGGCGCCGCGAACGCCGCCGTGCTGGCCACTCGCGGAGGCGCCGCGCTGCGGGATGTGTGGTTCAGCCTCCCTGAGGATAATCTTCCCCGCAACCCCGTTGATCGGGAGGAAACCCCGTGGTATCGGCGTTTCCGTCTGGACCGGGGGGTGTATTCGATGGAGGTCTATGAACGGGTTCTCCGCGAGGCCGTCGATTATGATCGCTTGAAAGCGCGGGAGGTCTACGCCACCCTCTCGCGGGGAGGGCGCAGGGATGAAGGCCTTCTGGACTTGATCCGCGCGACTTATCGGCATTATGTGCTCAAGGAATCGAACGCCCTCTACGTGCCGTTGCACGATCTTGACAGGGAAGCGGCGCTGCGTGCGCTCATCGCTTCGGCTTCCATCCCGGTGCTCTTCCCGCCGGTCACGCTGGATGAACACAAGTATTATGACGGCGGCGTCTTCGACAACGTGCCCATCACCCCGCTGATCGACGCCGGGTGTGATGAGATTCTCATCGTGCATCTGCACCGCCACCCTTTCTACGACCCGAAAAAGCTCGCGACGGAGGGCGTTGTTTTTCACGAGATCAAACACGAAGGCTCCCTCGGCCGCGTGCTCGATTTCGACGCTGAGCACCTTGCGGACCTCTACGAATGCGGCTACGACGACGCGACGTATTACTTCTACCGGCTCAACAGCCCTCGGCCGGCTGCTAGGGACTTGGAAGGCAGCGGGTCTGAAGAGCGCTGAAAGGAGACGATACCATGGATGTCATAATCCGCCCCGCACGTGAAGACGATGTGGACGATCTGGCGGCTGTGCATTCCGCCTCCCTCCAGGAAGCCTACAAGGATGTGGTGGATGCACAATTTCTGCGCAGCCGGCTGTCTTTTCCAGCTCGGCGCAGAGGGTTCGCCGAGGAGCTGGAAACCGGAGAACCGACGACACTCATCCTCTTCAGCGACGACGAAGCGGCCGGGCTGCTCTCCTACGGCGCCCCCCGCCATTCCGCCGAAACCGAAAAGACATGTGAGCTTTGGCGGCTTTATATCCGGCCGAACCACCAGCGCGAGGGTCTCGGGCAGGCGCTTTTCAAAAAGGCGCGGCAGGCGATGGCTGCGGAAGGGTACGCCCGTGTCATTCTCTGGGCTCTTGAAGAAGCGCCCGGCGCGCGATTGTTCCACGAGACGCTGGGATTCTCCGATACCGGCATCACACGGGAAATAGATGTCGGTCGCAAAGCCCGTGAACGAAAATACGCATTAACCCTCGGTGGCTGAGAACAGTCTCCCAGGGCGACCATGAATAATAAGGAAGGTGACCCATGGAACCCATCACGAATGAAACACTGCTGCGGACGCGGTTTCTCGGACGGCTGCAGGCCTCGCCGGGACGGAGTCGTTATGCCTTCGTCGCCTCGCAGGCGGATTGGAAAGCGAACACCTACACGCACGATCTCTACATCGGGGACGAACAGGGCGTCAGACGTCTGCGCTCGCTGAAAGAAAACTCGGCGTTCCTCTTCACGGATGAGGAGACGCTGCTTCTGGATCTGCAGAAGAACCAGCAGGAACGCGACGCGCTCAAGCAACAAAAACGCAAGAGCATCTACCGCTATCGAATACCAAACAAGACGCTCGAGCACGCTTTCACACTCCCCTTCCCCGCGCAGCTTGAAGCGTCCCTGCCAGGGGGAAGGCTGCTTCTGAGTGCACAGCTGAGGCCCTCGGACCACATCCTCTACACCGGTGAGGAGGAGGCGCGCAAGCGCCACCTTGAACAGCTCGAGGAGGCGCAGGCCTACGAGACCATCGAACGGCTGCCCTATTACATGAACGGCGCCGGGTTCATCCACGAGACGCCCAAGCAGCTTCTCATCCGGGAGGCGGATGGCAGCTACACACCGTTGCAGAATCCGGATTTCGCCGTCGGCACCTTCGCCCTCAGCGAGGACCGCGAGGTTATCTACTTCGCGGGCAGTCCGCTCGAGACCGTTCGTACACCCTATGCGCAGATTCATGCCTACGAGGCCTCCTCCGGGCGCCGCTACACGCTGTATGACCGCATGGAATACAGCGTGGAGCGTCTCTTCGAGCTCGAGGGCAGGATTCTCGCCCTCGCGAAGGATATGCGGCGCTACGGCTTGAATGAGAACCCGGATTTCTACCTTGTCGAGGATGGCGCGTTGAAGCTTTCGACACGATTTGGCGAAAATCCCAGCAACACCATCGGAACCGACTGCCGACTGCTTCCCTCGCCGACAGGGTTCGTGCACGAAGGGGCCTATTTTTTCGTCGCGACCATCGATGATCACTCCGAAATCAAACGGTTCACGCTTGAAAACGGTGTCGAGACCGACACCGTGATGGATGGTTCCGTGGATGGACTTGTCCGGGCGGACAATCACAGGATCCTCATCGGCATGCAGGGACAGTCCCTGCAGGAAATCTACGCTCTGGAAGAGAAGACGGATACGTTTCGGCGCCTGACGGCTCTCAACGAAGAAGTGCTGGCCGGTCATTACGTCGCGGCTCCAAGACCGCTGGTCGTAGAAGGGGAGGACCACACGGTGAAAGGCTTTGTGCTGCTTCCTGCGGACTATAGCCCCAAGACGAAGCACCCGGCCATCCTCAACATCCACGGCGGACCGAAGACGGTCTATGGCCGCATTTTCTACCACGAGATGCAGCTGTGGGCGAGCCGGGGTTATGTGGTCATGTTCGCGAACCCCCGCGGCTCCGATGGCAAGGGGGATGCCTTCGCCGACATCCGCGGGCGTTATGGCACGATCGACTACGAGGATCTGATGGCGTTCGTGGACGAGGTGAAACAGACATATCGCGGGGTGGATGCGGACCGACTGTTCGTGACCGGCGGCTCCTATGGCGGATTCATGACCAACTGGATGCTCGGCCGCACGAGGATGTTCAAGGCCGCGGCGACCCAGCGGTCGATCGCCGATTGGCGCTCCTTCCACGGGACGAGCGACATCGGCTATCTGTTCGCCGCCGACCAGACGGCCGGTCATCCCATCCATGATGCGCAGGCGCTCGCCGAGCAATCCCCCTTGATGCAGGCGCAGAATATCGACACGCCGACACTGATCATCCACGCGGATCAGGATTACCGCTGTCCGATTGAACAGGCGCAGCAGCTATTTGCCATCCTCAAGGAGCGTGGCGTGCCGAGCCGGCTGGTCTGGTTCAAGGGCGAGACCCATGAACTCTCCCGCAGCGGCAAGCCGAAGGCGAGGATGAAGCGCCTTGATGAGATCACCGGCTGGTTTGATGCCTATGCCTGGGAAAAGTCGTAGCGATTTGAACGCGGAAGCCGACCTGCTTGAACGGATCCGTGCCTGCCGTGAATGCCGGGGGCGTTTTCCCCATGAGCCGCGCCCCGTGGTGCGCGGTCATCCTACCGCCCCCCTCGCGCAGATCTCCCAGGCGCCCTCGCGCTCCGTCCACGAAAGCGGATTCCCCTTCGACGATGCTTCGGGAGAAAAGCTGCGAGGAGAGTGGTACGGCATCGACCGTGAGGTGTTTTATGACCCCTCTCGCTTCTATATCACGTCCGTCGGCAAGTGTTTCCCGGGAAAGACACCCCGCGGCGGGGATCGCAAACCGCCGAAAATATGCGCCGACCTCTGGCTGGAGGCCGAGCTAAAGCGACTCGAGAATACCATCTTCCTCATCGTCGGCAAGGCCGCCGCGGACTATTTCTTCCCTGGTGAAACGTTTCACGAGCTCGTCATGCACACCCGGACGCTCAAGGACAAGGATACGTTCGTCCTGCCCCATCCCTCTCCGCTCAACATCAAATGGTTCAAGGACCATCCCGAGTTTTTCCACGAGCGGCTGCCTAGCATCCGCAAGCGGCTTCACCAGGTGCTTTTCGATAAAGAACCATAAGCAAAATAAAAGCCGGTCCTGCCGGCTTTTGTCATTCACTGCGGATGATCAAGGTCCGAACACACCGTGTCTTTTCCCGCATCCTTCGCTTGGTAGAGGGCTTTGTCCGCTTCCGCACGGATGCGGTCGAAAGGTTTCGAGCCATCGGGGTCGTGGGCGAGACCGATGCTGACGGTGACATTCACGCCTTCAAAGTCGCGTTCGCGGATGAGACGGTTGAGTGTTTCGGCCCGCGCTTTGGCTTCCTCGGACGGAATATCTTGATAGGCGATGCCGAATTCTTCGCCGCCGAGGCGGCCGAGGATGGCATTGCCTCCAGCCGCTTCCTGCATGGCCGCAGCGAAGAGGATAAGGGTGCGGTCGCCGACGGCGTGGCCATGGGCGTCGTTGATCGCCTTGAAATCGTCGATGTCGAGCAGCACCAGCGAGCGGTTGTGATGTTCGAGTTGTTCATAGTGTTGCTGGAAGGTGGTGCGGTTGAGAAGACTTGTGAGCGGATCGCGGTCCGCCCGATGCTTGAGCTGGATCTCGTATTGTGTGTCGATGGTGACATCCTCGATGACGATCAGCGTGCCCTGAAAATGCCGGTTCCCCTGCAGGCTGTGGTAGCGGATTCTGAAATAACGGATTTCATCCCCGTGCGGGTGAGCGACCTCCTGATAGGCGTTTCGGTGTGGATTGTTCCCAAGGGGCACGCAGGGAGGCTGGGGGAAGAACCGCCACACGGGCATTCCCACCTCGAGTNCCACCGCGTGATGGTCGCNNAAATGTTCAGCGGCGGCTTCATTGAATTCAACCAGTCGGTTTGATTCGTCGAGTACGAGAATCTGATCTTTGAGAGTCGTGAGCAGCTTCTCCTTGGAGAGCGGCGAGACCACGAAGAAATCGTAGCGGAAGAACCCATAGAAGAGAATCACCGCGCTCGGGGTATAGAGCGTGGAGGTCAGGACGTTGTAGCCAAGACCCCGAAGCAGTGTAAGATTGGCGATGGTCAAAAGGACGTTGAGCGTGATGGCACCGACGAACAGCCGGATCTGTTTCTTGACTTTCAAGCTCACATGCCGGTGGTAATCCAGCAGCATCACCACGGCGACTAGCAGAAAAGCCGTGCTCGCGATGAGACTCAACGCTCCCAAGGGGGTGAGGTCGACCCGCAGCTGGACGAAAGGGGCGTCCTCGATAAGAAAGTACCCCTCGCGTACGAGGCCGTGGACTGGGTTGGTGAAGATGAGCAGGATGCCCGTGAGCGGGATGATGATCAGCGCCGTGAGCGGCCAGCGCAACCTGTTCTCGGAGAAATCGAGGGCGAAGCGGAAAAGAAAGAAGGGCGTGAGGAAAACGCTGATCTGCTGCATGTCGCGCCAGAAACGCATGGTCTCGATCTGGGTGGACAGCCCTTCAAAGAAAGTCGTGAGATGCCAAAGAAAAAAAAGCACGGAAAGGATCACGATAGCTGGTGCGCCATTTCGCGAGCGATACAGCCACCCATAGGTGGCGAGGGCCACAGCGATCAAAAGCGAGATTGTCAACCCGAACAACTGCACATATTCCATGCTCTTTCCTCCTTGCTTTCATTGTACCATTAAAGAATAACCCGAAAAAATTTTTTTCACGCTCTCCGGCTGCTCCGAGCAGTACAAGGAATCAGGAGGGGGGAAATTATAAAAGAGTTCGCGTTGACAGAGTGAAAGCGTTATGATAGGTTAAAAATGTAAGTGGTATTATAGAGGTATTATAAATCAAAGGTTCTCTGACGGTCTGAAGGAAGGATAGCATGGCAGCAGTCGATAAAAACAGCAAACTCCCTCTGTATTATCAACTGGTGGAGATCCTGGTCAAGGACATCCAGGAGGGGAGATATCTTGAAAACGAGCGGATCCCTTCGGAAAGACAACTCTGCGAGATGTATGATGTCAGCCGGGTGACCGTCCGCCACGCCGTCAATGAACTGGTCTCGATGGGCCTGCTCGAGAAACGTCACGGGGACGGCACCTATGTCGCCCCGAAACTGAGCCAGGACCTGCTCGGCTTCTACAGTTTCACCGACGAGATGAAGAAGATCGGGCGGGAGCCCTGGTCGAAGGTGCTGGAGTTCGACACCCATTCAAGCGATGAGAAAATCGCCCGCAAGCTCGGCGTGGAGATCGGCAGCCCGCATTATCGGCTGGTCCGTCTGCGCATGGCGGATGATACGCCGATGATGTATGAACGGACCTATCTTCCCGTTGAACGGTTCAAAGGCCTTGTCCGCGAGGACCTTGAAGACACTCCGATGTACGATGTCTTCCGAAATCAATTCGATGTCTCTTTCTCAAAAGCGGAAGAAGTCCTCAAACCGGTCACCACCCGCGATTACGAGGCCGAACTGCTAGAGGTGAACCAGGCGGTCCCGAGCATGATGATCGAGCGGACCACCTACGAAGACGACGAAATCATTGAATACACCATCAGCATCGCCCGCGGCGATCAGTTCAACTACCGGGTCGTGCTCGAATGACCCGTCAATTATTTTCCTTCTACTGGTTATGACGTCATGACGATTTTACCGACACTGATTGAAAGGGGATGGAACCATGAACGCTTACGAGAACTACACCACCTACCGTGAAATCGCCCAGCAGCCCAGGCTCTGGCGGGAGACCTACGAAACCATCCAAAGCCGACAGGAAGACATTGCCCGTTTTCTGAAACGCGTGAGCAGCGACAAGGACCTCCGAGTCATCCTCTCAGGTGCTGGAAGTTCCGCTTTCATCGGAGAGACGGTCGCTCCCTATATAAATACCAGCAGTCCCTTCGTGGTGGAACCCATCGCCACGACCGACATCGTCGCCGCCCCCGAAGCGTATTTCCGCCCCAAGCGACCGACGCTGCTTGTCTCCTACGCCCGTTCGGGCAACAGCCCCGAAAGCGTAGCGACGGTGGACCTCGCCGATGCGCTGATCGACGAGGTCTACCACATCATCCTCACCTGCAACCGCGAAGGCTCGCTGGCCCGTCGTGGAGAAGAAGACGACAACGCACTGGTCGTCTACATGCCGGAAGCGGCCAATGACAAGGGCCTCGCGATGACCGGCAGCTTCTCGACGATGGCGCTCGCCTCGCTTCTGCTTTTCAACCTCGACGCCATCAACGAGCATGCAAAGACCGTCGACCGCGCCGCCGGGATGGCAAAGAAGGTCATGACCTCCGAGACGCTCGATGCCGTCGCCGCCAGCGACTTCAAGAAGGCGGTCTTCCTCGGCTCCGCCCCGTTCAAGGGCCTCGCGAAGGAAGCGGAACTCAAGATGCTCGAGCTGAACGCCGGCCGCATCGCGACCCGTTCGGACACCCCGCTCGGCTTTCGTCACGGACCGAAATCCTTCATCGATGAAAAGACGACGGTCTTTCAGTTCCTCTCCAACGACGACTACACAAGAAAATACGAACGCGACTTGCTTGAGGAGCTCGAAGGCGACGGCATGACACAGGATGTCGTCTTCAGCGAGGGCTACGACGAATCCATCGCCGCGGATCGGCAAGTCACGCTCGCGGATGCGAAGACCGCGATGCCGGATGCGTTCCTGCTGTTTCCCTACCTCGTCGCCGCCCAGCGGCTCGCCTTCTTGAAATCCTACAAGCAGGGCATCAATCCCGACGACCCGAGCCCCGAAGGTGTTATCAACCGTGTCGTGAAAGGTGTCAGACTCTATCCCTACCCCCAGGAGGATACATGATCATGCCGATAGTCGAAAAGAACCGCATCCAGACCCATCAGAATCCCGCCGACTGGCGGGAGGCCGCCAGAATATCCGGAGAATTGCTTCTGAAAGAGGGCTACATCGAAGAAGGTTACATCGATAAGATGATCGAGACGGTCGAAGAACACGGGATGTACATCCTGGTCGCCCCGCACGTGGCCTTCTTCCATGCCAGGCCGGAACACGGTGCCTTGAAGACAGGCTTGAGTCTGGCTACATCGCAGAGGGGAGTCGATTTCGGTGTTCCCGACAAGGACCCCATCAAGCTCTTCTTCGCGATGTCCGCGACCGACAAGCAATCACACCTCGACCTGCTTGCCGGCCTCAGCAGCATCCTGCAGGATGCGGAGGCAATCGAGGAACTCATCAAGGCGGAGTCGCCCGAAGCTGTTGAACGCATTCTAAAATCCAAGGAACAGGAGTGAACGTCATGCTTTATAAGACCTATATGCAGAAAGTCAAGGACATCTACGAAGACGTCGAACGCACCCAGGGGGAGAACATCGAAGCGGCAGCCGAGCTCGTCAAGGACTCCATCAAGTCGGACGGCGTGCTGCACGTCTTCGGCTGCGGTCACTCGCAGATGTACGCCATGGAAGTCTTCTACAGAGCCGGCGGGCTGGTTCCGGTGAACGCCATTTTGCCGCCGGCGATGTCGCTCGCGCCCAAGGCGCCGCTCTCGACTGCCGGTGAACGCCAGCAGGGTTATGCCAAAGCGATTCTCGACAACGAGACCGTGCATGAGCAGGACGTGATGCTCGTGGCCTCGACCTCCGCGCGCAACCCGGCCCCGATCGAGATGGCCAAAGAAGCCAAGGAGCGAGGGTTGAAAGTCATCACCTTGCTTTCGGAGGATTTCGCACGCTCGGTAGAGAGCCGGCATCCCTCCGGCAAGAAGACCTATGATTTCGCGGACGTCATCCTTGATAACCGGGGTGTCGCCGGCGATGCCGTCATGGAGATCGAGGGTCTGCAGACGAAGTTCGGCCCGACCTCCTCGATCATCGGTTTCACGATTATCCAATCCGTCGTCGTCGAGACCGTCGACAGGTTGGTCAAGGAAGGATACGAGCCTCCCATCTGGGTCAGTTCGAACCTGGATGAAGGCGATAAAATCAACAAGAAGCACATCGAGAAATACCGCAAACGCATCAGCTGCCTCTGATGAGGCGGACAAGCCGCAGAGAAAGGAGGGACGCGGATGAAGATCGTCGCCACTTGCGGTCTCGGCATGGGATCGAGCATGATGCTCAAGATGTCCATCGAGGATGCGCTGAAGGAAGCCGGCATCAAGGCGGAGCTTGAGAGCGTCGACCTCGGGTCGGCCAAGAGCATGAACGCCGATATCTATGTCTTGAGCAAGGACCTTGAACGCAACGCTTCCGAGTTCGGTGGAGAAGTGCTCGTGATCGACAACATCTCCGATTCACAAGAGGTCAAGGAGAAGCTGCTCAAAGCTATCGAGAACCTGGAGTCCAAGCAACAAAAATAATATAGGAGGATTGCAGTATGTATGCATTCTTGACGGAGCTGTTTTCCACGCCGTCGATTCTACTCGGTGTGGTTGCGCTCATTGGACTGATTGTACAGAAGAAACGCATCGAGAACATCGTCGAAGGGGTCTTCAAGACCATTCTGGGCTTTCTCATCCTCTCGGCTGGCTCGGATCTGATCGCCGAGAACCTCGAGCCCTTCGCCGACATCTTCGTTGAAGGTTTCGGCATCGAAGGCGTCGTGCCGTTCGATGAAGCCGTCGTCGGCGCGCTGTCCGACCAGGTCGCGTTCATCGCCCGCACGACCGCCCTGATTCTCGGGTTCGGCTTCTTGGTGAACGTCCTCATCGCCCGCATCACGCCCTTCAAGTACATCTTCCTCACGGGCCACATGATGTGGATCCTGGCCGGCGGCCTGGCGTGGGCGTTTTATGACCTCGGCGTCAGCGAGACGAACACCGTCATCTTCGGTTCGCTCCTGCAGGGCTCGATCCTGACGCTCCTGCCCGCCATCGCGCAGCCTGCGATGCGCAGACTGACCGGCGAGGACAAGATCGCCTACGGCCACCTCACCACGCTCGGCGTCATCGCCTCGGCCTACATCGGCAAGCTCTTCGGCAACCCGGAGAAAAGCACCGAGGATGTCAATGTGCCTGAGCGGCTCAGCTTCATCAAGGACACGGCAATCGCTGTGTCGATTGTCATGGTGCTGGTGTATCTCGTCACCGTCATCGCGGCCGGTCCCGAGTTCGTGGCTGAATTCGCCGGCGACCAGCACTACCTGATCTTCGGTCTGCTTCGTGGTCTCGGCTTCGCAGCCGGCGTCCTTGTGCTGCTTTATGGTGTCCGGATGTTCCTCGCTGAGATCGTGCCCGCCTTCCGCGGCATCGCGCTGAAGATCGTCCCCGGCGCACGCCCCGCGCTCGATGTGCCCGTCATCTTCGCCTATGCACCCAAGGCGCTGATGATCGGTTTCATCTTCGCGTTCTTCGGCACGCTCGTGGGACTCGCCATCTCGATTCCGATCGGCACCGTCATTCCGGTACCCGCCATTATCGGCGCGTTCTTCACCGGTGGTGCGGCCGGTATCTTCGGCAACGCCCTCGGCGGACGCCGCGGCGCGATGATTGCCGGGTTCGTCTATGGTATCCTGCTTTCGGTCCCCGTCGCCTTGTTCTATCCGCTCTATGAGCTGGTCGACTACGGCGTCGAAGGACTCGCCTACCTCGTCACCGATGGCATCACGGCTCTGAGCCTGATCCGGCTGTTCTTCTTCATCGGCGTGCCCGTTGTCGGGCTGATCCTCTTCGCCGCAGCCATCGTCGCTCTGAGCGTCCGTTTCCGCGGCGCGAAGAAAGGCGACCTGCTCGAAGAAGAGCAGAACGAGTGACCGCGCAGCCAAAGGTAGCCCGCCCGCGCGGCGGGCTACTTTTTTTCACAACCGCCCCACACCACGAGGAGGGAGAAACATGCTCAAGACAAGCAAGGAACTGCTCATCGCCGCACAGCGAGCCGGGTATGCCGTGCCGCAGTTCAACGTCTACAATCTAGAGACCATCCAGGCCGTGCTCGCGGCTGGTGAGAAGCACCAAAGCCCTCTCATCCTCGCCGCCACCCCGGGCACCCGGCGTTCGGCGGGCGATGTCTTTATGCATGCGCTCGTGAAGGCCGCCGCCCAGAGCGCCTCCATCCCCATCGCCTATCATCTCGACCACCACACGGCCATCGAGGACATCGTTCCCTCGCTCGAGCTCGGTGCGCGTTCAGTCATGCTCGATGGGTCGATGCTGCCTTTTGAAGAAAACGTCGACCTGGTAAGCCGAGCGGTTGAGCGGGCACATGATTATGGTGCTAGCGTGGAAGGCGAGCTTGGCAAGCTTGTCGGAAGAGAAGATGGCGTGGAAGTCAAAGCCGGCGAGGATCAGTTGACCGACCCTGACCTGGCAAGGACGTTCGTCGAGCGGACTAAGACGGATACTCTCGCGGTGGCCATCGGTACGGCGCATGGGCTTTATGATGCGGAGCCCTCGCTGGATTACGAGCGGTTGAAGGCCATCCGCGAGCGCGTGAAGATTCCGCTTGTGCTCCATGGCGCCTCGGGCCTGCCGGCGGATGCCATCCGCCGCTGCATCGATTACGGCATCGCCAAGGTCAACTTCGCCACCGAGCTGAAGATTCCCTTTGCAGAGGCCCTTCGCGACTTTTTCACCGACCACCCCGAAGAAAACGACCCGCGCAAGTATTTCGCCACCGCCAAGGCGGCCATGCAGCGGGTCGCCGAAGAGAAGATTGAAATCTGCGGCAGTGGAGGGAAGGCGTCTTGATCCTCACCATCACTCCCAATCCCGCTCTGGATCGGATGTATTTCATCGATCGCTTCGATTTCGACGTTGCGCATCGGGTCTCACGCTACACCGTCGACGCCGGCGGCAAGGGCATCAACGTCACGAAAGTCTTGCGGCAGCTGGGCAGGAATGTCCGCGCCGGGGGATTCCTCGGCGGCCGTGAAGGCGGCTACATTGAATCCAGGCTCTCCTCGCTTGGTGTCGAGACCGCTTTTGAGTGGGTGCAACACGCCTCGCGCACGACCATCAGCATCGCCGATGCGTCCGGCCAGACATTCGAACTAGTCGAGCCCGGACCCGCTATTGACGCCAAGCGTCTGGAAGCTTTCTATGCTGGTCTGCCCACGCTTCTACAGGGCGTCGAGGTAGTGGTGCTCTCGGGCAGTTTGGCTGAAGCGTTGCCGACGACCTTCTACCGGACCTGCGTCGATCAAGCCAAGCGCGCCGGAGCGAAGGTCATCCTCGATAGCAGCGGCGAGCCGCTGCGCGAGGGATTGAAAGGTGGACCCGATCTGATAAAGCCGAACCAAAAAGAGCTTGAAGGCTTGCTGGGGCGCACGCTCGACACGGTTGATGAGATCGCCGACGCCGCCCTCGAGACACTGGCCATGGGTGCCGAGGCCGCCGCCGTCTCCCTGGGGGAGGCGGGCATGGTCTACATCGAGCGGGAGCGGGCCTGGCGGCTCGAGGTGCCCTCCATCCGGGCTGTGAACCCGGTAGGCTCCGGCGACAGCGTGGCCGCGGGTCTCGCCGCCGGCCTGGAAGCAAGGCTCGAACTGACGGACATGCTGCGGCGGGCCAACGCCTGCGGGGTCTCGAACGCCGGCCGGGAGGCCATCGGCGACGTCGATCCGGATGCGATTGAGGCTTATGCACAACGCATCCGCATCCGCGAGCTGTGAGCGAACCTTTTTCCTTGAATGACGGAATGCGGTATAATAATTGTGCAATCCACAAAGAAAAGGAGGGGTCGCGATGATTCTCACGAACCTGGACGCCGTCCTCGAAGACGGCGTGCTGGAAGATGCCGTGATTGAGATCGATGACGGGATCATCCGGGACGTACGCAAACGAACGAATGAGGCCGGTGTCGATCTGAAAGGAGCGAGAGTCCTGCCCGGATTCATCGACACACACGTGCACGGCACGGACGACGACGATGCGATGGATGCGGACCCCGAGGGCATCGCCCGCATCTCCCGCAACCTTCTCAAGGAGGGTACCACCGCGTTTCTCTCGACCACGATGACCATGGCCGAACAGGATATCCTCGCGGCTCTTTCCGCAATCCATCAGGCCGAGGCCCCCGGAGCCAGGCTGCTTGGTGTGCATCTTGAGGGCCCGTTCATTAACGAAGCCTACAAGGGCGCGCAGAATCCTGAATACATCGTCAAAGGCACGCCGGAGCTATTTGACCGGTTGAACGATGCAGCCGGCGGCCGCATACGGCTCGTGACGCTCGCGCCCGAGAAACAGGACCCTTCTTTTCTGGACTATCTTCAGAAAGCCGGCGTGGTGGTCTCGATGGGCCACTCCGATGCGAAGATGGCCGATGTCAAAGAGGCCATGGAGCGAGGCGTGAAGCGCGTCACGCACTGCTACAACGGGATGTCGAAATTCCACCACCGCGACCTCGGGCTCACCGGCATGGCCCTCTATGAAGATGAGCTGATGGCGGAGGTCATCGCCGATCGGATCCACACCTCCGCCGAGGCGCTGGACTTCTTCGCCAAGAACAAGCCCCTCGACCAGATCACGCTCGTCACCGACGCTATTCGTGCGAAGAACCTCCCCGATGGCCAATACACCCTCGGCGGGCAGCCCATCCACGTCAAGGACGGCGTCTCGCGGCTGGAGTCGGGTTCGATCGCCGGCAGCACCCTGCATCTCAACCGCGCGGTGCGCATCATGAACGAATCCACGCGGCTGGATATCGTCGCGCTGGCCAGGGCGGCGAGCACGAACCCCGCCCGCACCCTCGGCATCGACGACCGTCATGGGACCATCGAAGCGGGAAAAGCCGCCGACCTGACGGTTCTCGATGCAGATTTCGACGTGGTGGCGACGCTGGTCGATGGCGAATTCCGCTACCAGCGTTGAGAGACGAATATTCCACACCATGAAGCGCCCCTCCCTGCATGGATGCCGGGAGGGGCTTTTTTTGTTTAGTGGCGTCTGCCATACAGGTCTCTCCATCAAATTTTTTGCAATTTTCATCAGATTTCGTTGAAGATCATCAACTTTCCCTACTCGCGCGAATGCTTCGTTTGCGTTACAATGGTCGGTGTGAGGAGGATGAGAAGTGGACGATTTTTTTGAAACCGTGGACCGGAAAGGCAGCGATTCAGCGAAATACAAGCGCGCGGCGGCGAAAAGCGACCATCCCGACCCCATCGCCCTCTCGGTCGCCGATTCGGATTATGAGACCGCCCCTGTAATCAAGCAGGCGCTTCGCGAGCGGGTCGGACACGGCGCCTTCGGCTATGCCGGTGCGGGAGAGAGGTTCTTCCAAGCGATCCGGGAGTGGAACGCCAGACGCTACGGACTCGAACTTGAGAAGTCATGGATTCTACCCGCCCCCAAGGTGCTGACGTCCATTGCGGCGCTCGTGCAGGCGCTCAGCGAGCCCGGGGAGCGGATCGCCATCCAGACGCCCGTCTACCATGTCTTCGAGCCCCTGATCCAATCCACCGGGCGCAAGGTCGCCCACAACCCGCTACGCATCGGGGACACCCGCTACGAGATGGACCTCAAGGGACTTGAAGCGCAGCTGGCCTCAGGGGTTCGGATCGTACTGCTTTGTTCGCCGCACAACCCCGTCGGACGGGTGTGGAGCGAACAGGAGCTCTCGCAGCTTATCACGCTGTGCCGCACGTATGGCGCGACACTTCTGAGCGATGAGATCCACGCGGACATCATCCATCCCGACCGGCGGTTCGTCAGCGCCGGGGCCTTCTTCGGTGAATACAGCAAGATCGTCCTGATCAACGCCCCGAGCAAGACCTTCAACATCGCCGGGCTGCAGGCGGCCTACGTCGTCGCGCCTGATCGGCATATCCGCCGCCGCTTGAAGGAAGCGTTCCAAGCGATGCACATCGGAGCCCCGAACGTGCTCGCCCTTCGCGCGCTGGAAGCCGCCTACGAAGAAGGGGACGGCTGGGTCGATGCCCAGAACGTCCACATCCAGAGGCAGTATGAACGCCTGCAAGCGGCGTTCGCCGATTTTCTGCCCGCAAGCAAGATCGCACCGCTCGAAGGCACGTATCTGGCCTGGGTGGATGTCTCTTCATCCGGCATGGACGGGGCCGCCTTCACAGAAGGGCTCTATCCTTACGGCGTCGTCCTCTCGCCCGGCGTTCAGTTCGGCGGGCGCTCGCAAGCGTACGTGCGCATCGCCCTCTCCTGCTCATTGTCACGGCTCGACGAAGCGCTCCGCCGGATGGGAGACTTCTGCCGGGCGCAGATGAAAGAATAGGCCGCCCCTGAGGGGACGGCCTTTATTCTTCCTCGCGGGAATGGTGGAACGCTTCGATCCGCTTGAGTTCATCCGGGATGTCGATGCCCTGTGGACAGTGCTCGAGACAGACCCCGCAGGCGATGCAGGCCTCGGGGCGCGCGTTTGGGTCCTTTTTTTCTATTCGGCCCACGAGGGCGCCCTCTCGTTCCGTGATGGCGTATTCGTTGTAGGCGCGGAAGACGCCGGGGATGTCGACGCCTTCCGGACAGGGTGTGCAGTAGCCGCAGTCGGTGCAGGGGATCGTCCGGCTCTGCAGAAAGGCTTCAAGAGCTTCATCAAGCACACGCTGTTCGCTGTCGGTGAGCGGGGAGAAATCGGTGAACGTTTCCAGGTTCTCCTGCGTCTGATCCAGATTCGACATGCCTGAGAGCACGACGAGGACGTTCTCAAGCGAGGCTGTGTAGCGCAGCGCCCACGATGCCGGACTCTGGCGGGCATCGTAATTGCTCAGGATCTCCCGGGCGGATTCGTTCAGTCTCGCGAGCGCGCCGCCGCGGATGGGCTCCATGACGATGACGGGCAGGTTGTATTCTACGGCGAGTCGGTATTGACGCCGGGCGTTTTGGAAGTCCCAATCGAGATAGTTGATCTGCAGCTGCACGAAGTCCCACGGGTGAAAATCGAGAATGGTCTTCAGCACGTCCGGGGTGTCGTGAAAGGAAAAACCCAGATGCTTGATGCGGCCCTCATGCTTCATTCTTTCAAGAAAGTCCATCACGCCGGGTTCGCGGTAGCGCTCGAGAAGCCTGCGGTTGAGCGCATGCGCGAGATAGAAGTCGAAATACTCCACGCCGCAGCGCTCTAACTGCTCGAAGAAGATGCGCTCGGCATCCTCGGCCGATTCGATCTCCCAGCTGGGCAGCTTGGAGACCAGATAATAGCTTTCGCGTGGATACTGGGAGAGGACCCTTCCGACGAAAGGCTCGCTGGCGCCGCCGTGGTAGGGATAGGCGGTGTCGAAATAGTTGACGCCGCGCTGGTAGGCGAGCTCGAGCATCTCTGTGGCGCGTTCCTCGTCGATGTCGCTCGGGTCGTCGCTGTTGAGCGGGAGGCGCATGCAGCCGAAACCGAGCAGTGAAGGTTCGGCGTCGATTGATGGGAAGTTGTGGCGTTTGCGGGTGATGGGTTTCATCGGGACCCTCCTTTGTGGGTGCTGTGGATGAGCATGCGGGCGCGCGGGGCTTCCAGCACACGGTAATGGGGCTGGTAGGCGGACCGATAGGTGTCTGAGTGGGACAGCGGCTTTGGGGGTGAGGCGAGGGTTTTCACCCACGCCTGGACGTCGGCCGGCGGGATGGGGAGTTCGCCGGCTTCGGCCATGTCGAGCAGCACCTCGCAGAGCGCCCGGTAACGTCTGTGCCCGGCATCGGGGTCGAAAGCGGTGTGCAGGGCGCATGCGAAGGCGCAGGCGATCCGCTCGATGGGGATGCCGGCGTCGATGGCCGGCCCTAGATGCACCCGCGCGTAGCCTAGGGGCAGCGGCTCGAAATGCGGCTGATTGACAGGTCGTGGCAGGTTACGAGCTTCCTGCTCGAGGCGGGTGAGAATCACCTCATCGGCAGGCGGTTTTCGCCCGTGGGCCGGGCCGAAGGCCGATTGGTGGATGAGCTTCAGATAATCCCCGGCCTGCATGAGCGGGTAGCGGCGGGCGTGGGCCTTGAGGATGCTGCGGATGGCTTGATTGTCGTCCATGAATCGCCCTCCTTACAAATTTATCCTACCATGAGAGGCGTGTGATGGAAACACCCGGGTAAAAGCCACGTTGAAGGTCGTCGGACTGGCGGGTATAATGAAGATGAGAAGGGGGTGGGACCCATGAAAGAAGCGATGCATTATGAACGGCTCGAGTCATCCGCCGTGCGCTGTGGGCTTTGTCCGCACGAGTGTCGGATTGAAGCGGGAAGCCGCGGTCTGTGCGGCGTGAGAGAGAATCGCGGGGGAACCCTGTATGCGTTGAATTATGGCATGACCGCGGCTTCCGCCATCGACCCGATCGAGAAGAAACCGCTGCATGCGTTTTTACCGGGGACATGGTCCTATTCCTATGCGGCGGTCGGCTGCAACATGCGCTGCGGATGGTGCCAGAACTACGCCCTCTCCCAGAGTCCGAAGCAGAACCGCCGCATCAAGGGTCGCTTCCTCGAGCCAGAGACCCACGTCGAACTTGCCCGCCGATATGGCTGTGAAAGCCTGGCGGCGACCTATTCCGAACCGACGATCTATTTTGAATACGCGCTTTCGATCATGCGTCTCGCCCACGAGGCCGGCCTGAAAAACATCTGGGTCTCGAACGGATTCATCAACCCCGCGCCCCTTGAGGACATCCTGCCTTACCTCGATGCGGCGAACATCGATTACAAGGGCCCCTCCGACGAGATGTATCGGCGGCACTGCGGCGCGCGTGCCGCGCCCGTGATGGAGACGATGCGCCGCCTGCAGCAGGCCGGGAAGCATCTGGAAGTGACCACGCTGATCATCCCCGGCATCAACGACAGCGAGGATTCCCTCGAAGCCATCGCCGCCGCGCTTTCGTCCAATCTGAAGGCGGACACGCCCTGGCATCTCTCCCGCTTCTTCCCCGCCTGGAAGTCCACCCGTCCGCCCACGCCCCTCCCCACGCTCAAGCGGGCCCGCCGCATCGGCCGCAAACACGGGATGCGGAATATCCGCTTAGGGAACGTCTAACGATTTCACACCCATTCCGGAGGTGGTTTCATGCCGATCCTTGGCGCCTATGTCGTCCCTCATCCCCCGCTCGCCCACCCCGCGGTGGGCCGGGGCAAGGAGCGTCACATCGCCGACACGCTGGAGGGTTTTCGGCGGGTTGCCGCGGATATCGCAAAGAAAGCCCCTGACACCGTGATTCTCATCTCCCCGCACGCGCCGGCCTATGCCGATTATTTCCACATCACTCCGGGAGACAAGGTCGAAGGGTCGCTCGCGCAGTTCGGTGCGCCGGAGGCCGTTTTCTCCTATGAGTTGGACACAACGCTTTGTGAAGCCATCGCCGATGCCTATCGCGAAGCCGGGCTGCCCGGGGGCCTTGAAGGCGCTTCGGGGGATGCGCTCGACCATGGCGCGATGGTGCCGCTGCATTTCATCGAGGAGGCGTATTCTGCCTTCCGGCTTGTCCGCCTCTCCCCTTCCGGTTTGCGCCTTCACGACCACCTTCGCGCCGGGCTGGCCATCCATCACGCGGTCGAACGCACAGAGCGCCGCGTGGTGCTTATCGCCAGCGGTGATCTCTCGCATAGACTCAAGCACGAGGGGCCCTACGGCTTCGCTGAGGAAGGTCCCCTCTTCGATGAGCAGCTTGTCGAAGTCCTCAGAAGCAAGCAGTTCGAGCGCCTCGCCACGTTCGACGCCTCCCTCACCGAGCGCGCCGCCGAATGCGGCCTGCGCCCTTTCACCATGATGGGCGGCGCGTTAAAAGGTCTGGATGTGGATGCGCACTTCCACAGTTACGAAGGGCCCTTCGGGGTCGGATACGCGGTGGTCTCCTACTCAGTCAAGGACGCAGCTTCAGAGTCCAAAAGCAAGCAGGAAGCCTCTTCAGACGAGGCGAAGCAGAGCCCCTCCCCGCACGTGCGTCTCGCCCGCGGAGCTTTGCAGAGCTACCTAAAACACGGCCGCATCGCCTTGGATGCTTCCGCCGCCGAAGCGCTTTTTAAGGAAGCGCCGAGGGGAACCTTCGTCACGCTATTCAAGGATGGGAATCTGCGCGGGTGCATCGGTACGGAGCGCGCGCAGCACAGCTCCCTGCCCGAAGAGATTGCGGCTGCCGCGGTGGCGGCCGCGAGGCAGGATCCCAGGTTCCCGCCAGTTGAACGTGAGGAGCTCGACGAGCTCGAGATCAAGGTCGACGTGCTCGAGCCCGCCGAACGGACGACGTTCGAGGACCTCGACCCGGCCGAATACGGCATCCTCGTCGAAGCCGGGGACCGGCGAGGGATACTGCTTCCAGACCTTGAAGGCATCGACACCGCCCGGAAGCAACTCGCCGTCGCCCTCAAAAAAGCCGGCATCGGCCCGGGCGAACCCTACACGCTCAAACGTTTCACCGTCACGCGCCATCGGTAAGACCGCCCGTCGCTTGCAAGCGGCGGGGGTTTGTCGCATAATGGGAGCAGGCCCCTGATTGAGGAGCTTACTTGTGCTGAAAGGAAAGGGATGACTATGGTGAAGCGCGAAAAACAACTCGCGCGTGAATTGAAATACGATTGCGACTTCCTGCAGGTCTATGAGGATACGGTCGCGCTGCCTTCGGGAAAAGAAGGGCGGCGCGTGGTCGTCGAGCACGTCGGGGCCGCCGCCGTGCTGCCGATCACACCCGAAAAGGAAGTCGTGCTTGTCCGTCAGCACCGCTATGCCGCGGGCGTCGACAGTCTCGAGATCCCCGCGGGCAAGAAGGATGAGGCGACGGAAGATGGACGCGTCTGTGCCGTGCGCGAGCTCGAAGAGGAGACCGGCTATCGTGCAAAGGACCTCGAGCCGATCTCGACCATCTACTCGGCCATCGGCTTCTCCAACGAGCAGATCGAGATATTCGTCGCCCAGGAGGTTGAATTGCTAAAGGCGCCGCCCGAGGGGGATGAGGACGAAGACATTGAAATTGTCAGGATGCCTCTAGACGAAGCGGTGCAGCTGGCGAAAAGCGGCGACATACAGGATGCGAAGACCGTCATCGCGCTGCTTTCGCTCGAGACTTGAATGATGAGGAGGACACCGGATGGCTGCTTATGAGCAGACACGTCGTTTCTGGGATCAGGTCTTCGCCGGGCACGAATCCTCGGCGGAAGCCTCGCTGAGCAGCGGGGATGAAACATTGGATGCCGCGCTGGATACGCTTGTCGAGGCGCGCGGACGCGTGCTGGACTTCGGCTGCGGGTCGGGACGGATGCTTTTGCGTCTTTCGAAGGTGCGACAGGCCGAGTGCACGGGCGTGGATTTATCGAGCAGCGCCCTCGAGGCCGCCGAGGCATTATTCGCCAAGGCCGGCGGGAGTGTCCATCTCAAGCAGGGGTCGACAGAAGTGCTCGATGTGTTCGCGGATTCAGCCTTCGACGGGGCGATTCTCTCCAACATCCTCGACAACCTGACCGAGGCCGATGCTCTGCGGACGATCGATGCCCTTGCGCGCATCTTGAAACCCGGGGGCAGGCTGCTGGTGAAAATGAATCCTTATCTAGACGCCGAGACGCTTGAAGCCGAGGGGCTTGAACACGTGGAGGAGTCCTTGTATCAGGAGCCTGGCGGTCTATATCTTCTGAACCATGGTGACGCTGCCTGGTTCGAACGTTTCGCCCCCGCTTTCACCTGCATTCAAGAGACGAAAGTGTGGTTGGGGAAAAACCGTGAACAGGAGAACCGGCTGTACGTATTTCAAAGACGGGAGGCGTCGGATTGAAATCCACGCTGCTTTTTTTCGCGAGGCTCGTCTCGGTGGTGCTTATCCTCTCCCTGAGTGCTCTGCTTCTCAACCTGCTGTTCACCCACGGCGCCGAGGCGTTCTTCCATCTTTTGGCGCTGGCCGGACTGGACTTGGGTGAGGAAGCCCTGCATGTCTGGCTCTTCCGGCTGGATTTCTACGGGCTGCTTTTCGTGGTGGCGGTGCTGAGCCTTCTTTATGGCGCCGTCCGCTTCCTTCTGCGGCGTGATTTCATCCGTCACTCGCGGCTCTATCCCCCGAGGCAAAACAGTCTGCTTCTTGCCATCCCCATCGGCGTGTCGATTGTCTTCTTGAGCAGCTCTTTGCTGCGGCTGGTGCGGCATTTCTTTCCCGTGACTCTCGCGGAGCTGCAGTCGCGGCTCGAGGTGGTCGCGGAAGGGGAGGCGACGGCGATGGTGTTCGCGATGGTGCTGTTCGCCCCTTTCTTCGAGGAGATTTTCTTCCGCGGCATTCTTTTCCGCGTATTCGAACGCCAGCGGGCGTCGCTGTGGATGAGTCTCGTGCTGACTGCCTTTTTGTTCGCGGTGTATCAGATGAACGTGGTCGATGGGCTGGTCGCCTTCGCGCTCGGACTTGTGGTCGGGCTCGCTTTCATCTGGAGTCGTTCGATCTGGGTGCCGATTCTCATCCATCTGACGCACAACGGTTTTTACACCCTCTGGCGGCGCGGGGTTTTCGAAGGCGCGTTCGATGCGATTCCTGAACTCGAGGTGGCCCTGCCTGCGGTGTTTGTCTTCGGGGTGCTGCCGGTTAGCTTGTGGCGGCTTCATCGTACATCGAAGCGGTGAATACCATGAATGACGCTTGCCCCGAGGACATCTAAACGTTTTATTTAACTGGTGAATCTGTTATAATATCAGTGATTTTGCAAAAGAACAGAAGGTGAAAGGCATGCTTGAATACATCAAGCTCCGCTATAAACTGTTTCTGATCCTGGTGGCGTTCTGGTTTCTCTTTGCCCTCAACTTCTCGCCGGAGACCGTGCTCGCCGGCGTCGTGATTCCGGTGGTCCTGACTGAGGTGACCCATCGGACTGTCTATGGGGAGGGGCAGAGTTATCGCTCCTTCTCGCCGTGGCGTTTGATCCACTATGTCTTTTTTTTGTTAGTCGGAATCTTTCAGGCGGCGATTATCTTCATCCTCAACCTGATTTTCCGGCATTATGAGCCGATCGTCTTCACGATGCAGCTCGATGTCGAGGCCGACATCGACGTCGGCATCGTCGCGAATTCGATCACCCTGACGCCGGGGACGATCACCATCGACAGCAACATGAAAAAGCGTACCGTGACCGTGCTCACCTTATCCCGCATCGGGGTGTCCCGCGAGGAAGTGGAGGCGCCGATCCGTGAGCGATTCGAGCGGCTGCTCAGACGCAAAAGGAGGGACCTTTGATGCTTGAGATCAGCGCTGTTTTAGAAGGGTTCCTCTATTTCACGATGTTCGTGCTCATCCTCGCGATCGGTGCCGGGCTTGTCCGGCTGCTCATCGGTCCGACGATCTGGGACCGCATCCTGATGGTCAATCTGATCAGCATCAAGGTGGTCATGCTCGTGGTGATCTTCGCCACTGTCAGCGACAGTCTGCTGGTCCTTGATGTCGCCATCGCCTATGGCATCGTGGGCTTTCTGACCATTACGCTGCTTTCGAAATTCATCATGACTGGGGGGCGTGAAAAATGACCGTAATCCCGATGGCTCTTCTCGTCCTCAGCTGGATTCTGATTGTTTTCGGGATGGTGAGTCTCTTCCGGCTGAAGAATCTCTACACCCGGTTTCTCTCGGCGACCATCATCGACACGATTTCGAGTCTGGTAGTCCTTTTTGCATTGATGGTGATCTCCATCGTGTGTCATGACGAAGGGCCGTTGTATTTTTGTTATCGTTATCTAATCCGATTCTTGCTGCTGGTGGGCTTCCTGCTGATTACGAACCCCATCAGCGCGCATGTCGTCATCCGGAGCGCCTTCCTGACAGGCGTGCCCATCAAGCGGCTGGAAGCCGAAGAGAAGGAGGCTGCGGACAATGGCTGATCTGACACTGCTGGAAATCACGGCGTATGCGCTGCAGATTCTGCTCATCTTCATCGCCATCGCGATCGTGCTGCACAAGAACAACCGCACGATCATTATTCTGATTGCATCGTTCTCGTTAGTGGTTTCGGCGCTTTACGTCATCAACAACGCCCCGGATGTCGCCATTGCGGAAGTGGCGATCGGGGCGGCGATCATCCCGCTTATCTACGTCATCAGCATCTCCCGTCAGCGCGAGTTCATCGTGCTGGACCGGGCGATGGATGATTTCATCATCAGCGACGAGGAGTTCACCGGGTATGGTTATCGCCTCCTCAAGCAGTTTACGGACCATTATCATCTGGACCTGAACATCTGCAACGACCCGATGATCTGCCAGATGGAGGGACCCGACCAGAATGTCTGCGAACGCACCAACGTCGACTTGATTGTCAGCAAGGATGAAAAGACCGGCACTTATTACCTGAAGGGAAAGGAATCGAGCCTCCTCATGCACAAGCTCGAGGAAATGGCCGCGGACTATTCAGACATCGAGGTCCAGACCTTCAAGGATGTTGAGTTCGGTGAGTAGGAAACTAATCCTGATTGCAGCCATGGCGGTGGTTTTCGGTCTTTTCGCCGCTTCGCTCATCGACCTCGCCAGTCTCTACAACGACGCGACGAAGGATTATTTCTTCGAACACGGCTTCGAGGAGACCGGTTCGAACAACCTCGTCACCGGCATCCTGCTGGATTATCGCCTCTTCGACAGCCTGTTTGAAGCGGGCATCCTGCTGGTGGCCGTCTCGGGCGTCATCTGGGTCAGCAAGCACGACTTCGCGGACAAGAACCCGAATTTCATGATCGACAAATACAAGACCCCGGATCTGTTCATCTCCTTTGCGAGGCTTGTCTATCCGCTGCTGCTCGCATTCGGCCTCTACATCATCCTCAATGGACATCTCTCCCCGGGCGGAGGCTTCCAGGGCGGAGCCCTGGCCGCGACGGCGATTCTCATCCTCTATTTCATCGACAAAAATAAAGAGACCGATATCAAGCGCATCGTGACCATCGAGAAAGTGCTCTATCTGGCGATCATCCTCGTGGCGCTGCTCAGCCTCTTCACCCGTTCGACCGCTTTCACCAACTTCGTCGCGCCGGCCGCCGGACGGCAGTGGCAGGTCGTCTATCTTGTCACCCTCAATGTGCTCATCGGTCTGAAGGTTGCCTTCGGGCTGTGGACGATCTTCACCGCCTTCCTCAAGGAGGGTCGTTGAATGGATCCGCTACTGACTTTTATTGTGATTCTCGTCGGTTTCTACGGTCTCGCCACGAGCAACAACATCATCAAGAGCGTCTTCTGCATCACCATCATCGAATCCGGCATCATCCTGCTGTTTTTGAATCTCGGCAACTTCGAGGGCGGGACGATTCCGATTATCGGGGAGGACGTCGTGGCCATCGTCGACCCGCTGCCGCAGGCGCTGATGATCACCACCATCGTCATCGGCTCGACCGTCACAGCGCTGGCGTTGATGCTTTGTATCAAGCTCTTCCATCACTACGGCTCGATTGAGTGGTCGAAGATTTTCGGCAAGGGTGATGCGTCATGATGGCGAACATCGCCCTGCTGCTGATCTTCCTGCCCGTGCTCACCGCGATTGTGATTTATGTGCTGCAGCCCAGGCGTTCGCACGAAATCGCCCTCGTGATGCAGGCGGTGCTCACCGTCTTTGCGGTGGTTTATGCCCTGCATTTCCAGGCCGACTTCTCCGAGACGCTGATCGTCATCGGCGGCTGGGAGGAGCGCATCGGCATCTCGCTTTTGAACGACCGGCTCAGCCTGCCGTTCGTGTTCATGTCGCTGTTCCTCTGGTGGATGGTGCTCATCTACACCTACGACGAGCACGATTCCTCCCCGACGTTCCTGTTTTTCCTGTTGTTTTTGCAGGGTGTCTTCATGGGCGTGCTGCAGACCAATGACCTGTTCAACCTGTTTGTCTTCCTCGAGCTCATGACGATCATTGTCACCGTGCTGATCGCCTTCCGCAAGATCGGCAGTTCGATCCGCGCGGGCATCTATTATCTGCTCATCAACACCGCCGGCGTGCTTGCTTTCCTGATCGGCGTGATTCTGCTATATTACAGTTTCGGCACGCTCAACATCGCCGCTATCGGCGGCGAGATGGCCGGGCATGGCGATTACAGAGTCATTCAGCTTTCGTTCGTGCTGATGATGACGGGCGCGACCGTCAAGGCGGCCCTTTTTCCGCTGTTCAGCTGGCTGCCGAAGGCCCATGGCGCGGCCCCGAGTCCGATCAGCGCCTTGCTTTCGGGCATCATCGTCAAGGCGGGCATCTACATGTTCATCCGCCTCAACGACATGTTCGCACCCGCCGGCATCGAGTATGAGACCTTCTTCTTGATCGTCGGTCTCGCGACCGGCTTTGTGGGCGCCGTCTTCGCGGTGCTGCAGACGAACATCAAGGAGCTGCTCGCCTACAGCACCCTCGCGCAGCTGGGCATCATCCTCGTCGGTCTCGTCGTCATGGACGGCTATTCGGGCGGGTTGCTGCATGTGCTCAACCATGCGCTCTTCAAGGCGCTGCTCTTCCTTGGCGCCGGGTTGATCGTGGTCGTCTATCGCACGAAAGAGCTCGCCAAGATCCGCGGGGTGGCAAAGTCCATGCCTGTGACCACTGTGATGATGTTCATCGGAATGCTCTCCATCGCCGGTGCGCCGCTGACAAACGGCTATGTCTCCAAGTCTTTCATCACCGGGGCGCTGGAAGGGGAGCCTCTGCTTTACTATGCCGTCTTCTTGATCAACGTCGGCAGCGTCGCCGGTTTCGTCAAGCTTTCAGCGATTTTCTTCGGTGAGAAAAAGCTGAGCTATCCCTTCAGCCACATCCACAAAGTCCTGCCGCTGGTGTTGATCGCCGGGGCCTGCATGGCGTTCGGTCTGTTTCATGTGCCGCTTGCCGAAACGCTGCTCGATGTGGATCTGGCGCATGTCTCGCGCTTCACCCTCGGCGGGCTGCTCGAGTTCCTCGTCATGGTTGCTTTTGGCGCCTTGTTCGTCAGGTTCGTGCTCAGCCGCGGGTTCCGTACGCTCGCCCGCGTCGGAAAGTTCCGGTTGGCCTTCGAGACGGCGAACTATCTGCTGGTGATCTACCTGGCCGTGCTCGGCGTTTACTTCGTACTGCTTTGAACCGCCCATAACAAAAACCGGCCTGCTTGCTCTGGGATGACTCCCAGACGAGCGGGCCGGTTTCTTTTTTTAGTCGCCTTGTCTCGGGCGGTAGCGGAACTTCCGCGAGCGGCGGTCCGTCTGCTTGAAGGTGATGTCGAAAGCCGCGAGGATGTCCTTGAAGGCCTGGGCCTGCTCTTCATTCACCTCGGCCTTGGACGAATCGATGCGGGTGCCGATTTCATAGTAGGTGCGGCCCCGGTGGGAGATCTTGTCGAAGTAGACATAAAAGTCGAGATACTCCGCGTAGACGCGGTTGACGCGAATCATGTTCACGTTGCGGACCTCGCCGCCGTGGATGGAATCCAGGTCCTTGATCTCGCCTTCGGGCAGTTCGTTGTTGTAGACCATCCGGCGCATCTCGCGTTCGCTCAGGCGCTGGTGGTATTCGAGATAGGTCGCTTCGTCGATGGTGGGCACCTTGAGGGTGAGGTGATAGGAGGTGTGTTTCTCCTTGCGGATGGTGCGCACCCGCAGGGTGATGTCCCGCTCGGCCAGCTCGCCTTCGGGCGTGTCGAAGTAGTAGTTGAAATGGATGTCCTTCGAATCGCTGAACTGCACCATCAAGTAATCCATGATCTCGTGGCATTGCGCCTTGGTCAGTTCGTGGCGGAGTTCCTTGTCGAGCACGCGTTTTTTCTGCGGCATGGAATCGTCCCCTTTCATCTCTCATTATACACGATATGGCGGCGGGAGGGAAGTTACCGCGCTTGCGTTTTGCCGGCGGCGTTTTTGTGGTAGAATAAAAAAGTACATCGATCTTGCATGAACAAGGTTTCCACTAAGCGGAAGGATGGTCGAGATGGAGAATCTCCGGTTGCACTCGGAGCATGTCGAACGCATCGATTCCTGGGAGGAGGGCCTATACAAGGCCACCGCCCCGTTGCTGCAGGCGAACGTCCTCACGAGCATGTATCTCAAGGAAATCGTCGAGGAGGTGCACCGTAGCGGGGAGACGCTTGCACTGGGAAAAGAAGTCGTCTATTTCCATGCCCGACCGCACGAAGGGGTGAACGAGAATTTCATCGCCTGTGTGCACACCGAGGAGCCGGTGCGCTACTTCAACCAGCCCATCCGGCATCTGTTCGTCTTCGGGGCGAAAAGCGACGCGGAGCATCGTGAGATTCTCTCCTTGACGAGCCGCTATGTCTCGGCGATGCGGGAGGATTCCTCCCTCAAGGAGGAAGCCCGTTTCATCCGCTGGTTCAAAAGTCGACTGTGACGCGCGAAGGCGCGTCATTTTTTTTATTCCTGGTAGGTCTTGAGCAATTCAACATAATGCTCGGCGTTGTCCTGGATCTGTTTACGGTCGGCTTCGGAGAGCTCCTTGCGGACGCGGGCGGGATTGCCCACGGCCAGGCTGCCGGGCGGAATCTGTGTATTGGGGGTGACGACCGCGCCGGCGGCGACGAGCGCGCCCTCGCCGATGCGCGCCCCGTTGAGGATGGTGCTGCCCATGCCGATAAGGGCGCCGTCCTCGACGGTGGCGGCGTGGATGATCGCGCTGTGGCCGACGGTCACATCACGTCCGATGGTCGTGGGTTCGCCTTCGTCCGTGTGGATGACGGCGTTGTCCTGGATGTTGGTGTTCTCGCCGATTTCGATCCGGTCCATGTCGCCTCTGAGCGTGGCGTTGAACCAGACCCCCACGTTGCGAGCAAGCGAGACATCGCCGATGACCATGGCGCCTTCGAAGACGTGGGCGCCCTCGGCGAGCGTGGGTTCTTTGTGGCGGTACGTTTTGAGCGGCATAATCTTCATCCTTCCTTGATGGTCCTGCGTGTGGATTTATCCGCACGCCCGTAGGCCCAGAGGTAGGCCGAGGCGGCGCTTTCATGCGGGGCGAAGTAGTCCTTGAACGCTTCCAGCTCCGCGTCGCCGGCGTCGTAGAGATCCTTGATGGCGTTGCGGATCCCCACATCGTGCAGGCTCAGCACGTGCGGATCCCAGGCGGCCATGAAGCGAAACATCTCCACGCTCCATTCCCCGAGGCCCTTGAACGCGAGCAGCTGTCTGCGGATGTCATCCGGGGCTTTGCGCGCGAGCGCATCGAAATCGACACCACTCCCTGCGAGCCGCTGGATGGTCTTTGCCTTCATTCTTGAGAGGCCGCAGCGTCTCAAGCTTTCCACGTCCATGACGGCGAGCAGCTCGCGCTCGAAGCCGACCGTTCGGAGGAAGGCCTCGCGGATCGAGCGGTGGGCGCGCTCGCTGATCTGCTGGGCGATGACGATGTCGACGATGGCCGTGAAACCCTCTTCATAAAGCTTCTCGTCGACTGTTAGCAGACGGACGGCACGGGCCATGCGTCCATCGAGTTTCTTCAGTTGTTTTTTTGTTTCGAGATCGATGATGTATCTCATGGCGCTCACTCCCTCATCATTATAGCACAGCATCCCATTTTCCGACACGTCCGGCTGTGTTCAACCCCTCTTGGATGTGTTAGAATAATGAGGAAGTTGGAGGTATGCTATGAGTACTGACGCGTTCCATCTACCCAGCGAAGTCCGCTTCTTCGACGCCGGCGCCTTCGAGGAGGATCACGCCCTGCAGGCGGCTTCAATGGTGCTGGTACTCACCGACGGCGCGACGGACCTCTTCCGTCGGCGTCTCGCCCGGGTGGGTACGTCGTATCGTGAACACACCATTGAATCCCCGCTCGGCGCCGAGGGTGTCAAGGCGGCCGTCGAGGCCGCGAAAGCCGCCGGCGCCGATCTGATTGTGGGCTTCGGCAATGTCCATGCCTTAGCGGCGGCCAAGCTGACCGCCCGCCTCGCCCGCGAAGCAGAGGGGCATCTCGACGCCTGGTACAAAAGCCGCATCGCCCCGCCGTGCAAGCAGCGTTGCCTGAAGAGCGTGCTGATTCCCACCAATGTGCCGCTCACGGGCGCCTTTTCGCCGCGGGTGAAACTCTACGATGCCTTCTCGCAGCGCTACGTCCCCCTGCTCGATAAACGGCTCTTCGCGACCTCGGTGCACCTCGAGCCCGATTTTTTAAGACCCACGCGCCAATCCATCACCCGTTCGGCGGCCTTCTCCATCGTACGCGCCCTCGACGTGCTCGTCAGCGGCGGCGACATGACCCGGGAGCTTTCGCTCTCGGCGCTGCACATGTCGGCACGGACGCTGGTGGGGTCGAACCCCCTCGCTTCCGCGGCGTATGCGGACTTTCTGCTCGAGGCCGTCCCGGGTGTCGACGATGTCCCCTTCACCGCCTTGAGCGAAGCGGTCGAGGGGCTCTATCCGGAGTTTGATGCGTCCCGTTTCGCCACTTACGCGGGCTGGCACTACCTGCGACGCCGGCTGCATCTGATCAACCGGCGCCTCGCTTCGAAGGCGGTGCTGCGCATCGCCGAGGGCGGCTTGTCCAAACACACGCTCGAAGCGGCCCTCGAAGGCCTTTTCGAGCGGGCGCAGCGTCAGGAGATTGACACGCTTCCCGACATCGACCCCTCCGAGTGCGTCGTGCAGCTCAAGGCGGTCGATCCGTATTTCGACGCACTCTCCGACGAGACGCTCTATGAAATTCTCACTGAGACCAAGGGGGGGCGATGATGGCCTTCACGTTCATCCACACGGCGGATCTGCATCTCAACGCCACGCTCTCGCACGCGTCTTTCAAGGACACCTCCGCACAGGAGCGGCGGGTGTATGAGCTCAGGCAGACGTTTGACGACATGCTCGAGAAGAGCAAGGAATGGGGCGTCGACGCCCTGTTTTTAGCCGGTGATGTCTTTGATGACCCCTACATGCGCATGCACGAGTTCGATGCGCTCATGGACCGCCTCTCCGCCATCCCCTGCGAGGTGTTTCTCGTGGTCGGCAACCACGACGCCTTCCTCAAGAACAAGACCTTCAAGAAGCGACTCGATGCCGCCGGGGTGCGCACCTTCACCCCTGAAGCCCCCCTGCACCGCCTGTCAGGCTATGAGGTCGCCGGCTCCGATACGTGGGATTTCTCCATCGACCGCCTGCAGGCGGTCGCGGAGAATCTCGATGGTTCACTGCCTTCGGTGCTTGTGCTGCACGGGGAGGTGCGCAAGTCCGAGGACGAGCATTTCCTCACCGACGCCGCGACGCTGGATGCCACGCCTTTCGACTACGTCGCGCTCGGTCATATCCACCAGCACGCCTTCCTCACCGAAAAAGTCGCCTACAGCGGCAACCCCGAACCGCTTGATTTTTCCGAGTCGGGCGAGAAGGGGTTCATCTACGGCGAAATCGACGATGCGGGTCTAAAGACGCAGTTCATCCCCTTCCAGCGCCGCTTTTTTCTCACCCACACGCTCACCCTCACCCCCGAGGACACCCTCGATAGCATCACCCGCCGCGTGGAAGCCCTCAAGAAAGAGGACCCGAAGAAACAGCACTTCCACCGCATCGAACTGAAGGGCGAGACGCACCGCGAGCTGGACATCGATACCGAAGTGCTTCATGAACGTCTGAAGGAGGATTTCCACCACATCGAATTCAAGGACGTGAGCGAACCGGCCGTCGATCTGCAGGCGCTTCGGCATGAATACGAAGACACCGTCGTCGAACGTCTGATCGAGGACTTCGAATCCGACAGCGAGGCGGAGCGCGACTACGAGAGTCTCATCGAAGCCGTCCGCGCCCTGCTCGCGACCGAGGAGGACGGGCGATGAAGCTGATTGAAGCCCGGATCGATGGATTCGGCAAATTCCGGGATGCCCGCTTTTCCTTCAAGGACGGTCTGAACCTCATCGAAGGGCCGAATGAAAGCGGCAAGTCCACCCTGCACGCCTTCATCGAGGGCATGTTCTTCGGTCTCGTCGAGCGCCGCGGCCGCCGGAAAAGCTACGTCGACCTCCACACGGACTACGAACCCCGCGAGGCCGAACGCTACGGCGGGGTGCTCATCTTTGAAAGCGACCATACCCGCTACCGCGTCGAACGCACCTTCAAGAAACAAGCCAGGGACCCTATCCGCCTCTACGACGACACCACCGGCGAGGACCTCACCAACACCCTGGAGCGCGACCCTATCCTCAAGATGCCGGACCTCTCAAAGGTCGTCGGCTTTTCCTATCCGCTGTATCGCAACACCCTGAGCATCCGCCAGCTCGAGGCCAAAACCGACAAGGAAGCGAGCGAGGACCTCTCCAGACGCCTGCAGAGCCTGGGGGCGACTCGCAGCGAGACCTTCAGCACGGCGCGTGCGAAAGAGCACTTGAACGCCCGCCGTCGCGAGGAGGTCGGTACCTCCCGTACAACGACGAAACCCCTCAACAAAGCCGAATCAAAACGCGAGGCGTTGAAGAAGGAATACCAGCAGGCGAAAGCCCACCACGAGGCGCTGCTTGAAGAAAGCGGCGCGCTCGAGGATCTCGAAGAGAAGCTCGAGGAGCTGAGAAAAAAGGAACAAGCCCTCAAGGACAAGCTTGAGCGGGAAGAAGCCGCGCGCTCGCGAGAGCGGCTGCGCCGCATCGAGCGCCACGCCTCGGAGGCGCGCCGCGCGTGCGAGGCCGTCCAGACGCATCCGGTCGATATCTGGGACCTCCACACCCTGATCGAAAGCGCGGACGCGTACCGCTCGTTGCTCGAGGAGGCCTCCGAAGGCGCGAACAAGATCTCCCGGCTCACCTACGAACGCCACCATCTCGAAGAGAACAAGCCCGAAGTGAAGCGGACGATGAGCGATGCGAAGTTTGAAAAGCTCCAAGCCGACGTCCGGACTCTTGATGAGCTGAAGGCCAAGCTTCCCGCGGACATCACCGACATCAAGGAGCGCACGACCTTCCTCTGGCGCTTCCTGCAGGCGATTTCCATCCTGTTCGTGCTGACGCTGCCGATGCCGATTCTCTATATCCCGCTCATCGCCGTCCCCATCGTCTTCCTGCTTGTCATCGGCACGGTGGGGGTGTTCTACCGGGACGCCTCCAGCCGCTATGAAGATGCCAGGCGGCGCATCCTGCGCACCGAGGAGGAGCTTCACAAGCTCTTCAGCCGCTACGACTGTGAAGATGAAGACGCCTTCCGCGCCTATTACCGCGAAGCCGAACGGATGCATGAGAACCACGGGAAAAAAGTCGAAATCGAATCGCGCATCCACACCATCGACAAGCAGCTCGAATCGCTGCAGGAAACGTTCCGCCCCCTGCTCAACCGCTTCGCCCTGCCCTTCAGCGAGGACGGGCTGAAGGCCGCGAACCATGTCCATGAGGCCATTCTCCGCATCGAGGACGCCCTCGAGGGCGACTCGCTCGAGGCACTCAGACAAGCGGCCGAAGCGGCCTCCGATGCGGACGGGGAGGCGGCTGCGCAGACGAAAAAGGACCTCGAGGCCGTGCAGCAAAAGAGAAGCGAGATTGAACGCGACCTCGCCTCGCGCCGCTCGGTGCTTGAAGAACGCAAGCGCATGCATCGGCCGCTCTCGACCATCGCCTACGAGCTATCAAGCACAGAGGCGACCCTCGAAGGGCTGCGACGGAAGGACGCCACTCTCAAGCGGGCCGTGGAATATCTCGAACGCGCCACGAAAGCCATCGAGGAGACGTTCTCGCCCACGCTCGAAGCGAGTGTCGCGGAATATCTCAAAGTGCTCACGGGCGGCGTCTATGAAGAGATCCGCATCACCCGCGAGCTGGGTTTCACCGCCGAGGACCCCGCCCGCGACCGTTTCGAAAGCGCGCGCTACTTCTCGCGCGGGACGCTTGATCAGATCTATCTCGCCATCCGCCTGGGCACCCTGAAGGCCCTCGGCAGAGAGGAAGCGCCCCTGATTCTCGATGACGCCTTCGTCAACTTCGACGATGCCCGTCTGGATTCCGCGCTTTCGATGTTTGAACGGATCGCTGAGGAAAGGCAGGTGCTGCTTTTCACCTGCCAGAGGCGGGAGGGTGAACGGCTCCGAGCACGCGACATCCCGCATCACACTTTGAAACTGGAAGGAAGACGCCCATGAAGGCCGATCTGCACGCACACACCATCGAGAGCGACGGCCGCCTCACGCGGGAGGCGCTGTTCAAGAAGGCGAAGGAGAAAGGACTGGATTATCTCGCCATCACCGACCACGACGTCTGCCGGCACGTCGAGGACAACCGGAGGCTTGCTAGATTGTACGGCATCGGCTATCTCCCCGGCATCGAGCTTTCGACTCTCCATGAGGGCCGCAGCGTCCACATCCTCGGGTATTTCCGCGACGATTCCTACGCTTCCGAAGCGATGGAATCCTATTATGAAACCATCCGCAAGGGGCGTGAGGAGCGGGCGAAGCAATTCATCGAGAACCTCTCGCGTTTTTACGACATCTCCATCACCTACGAGGCGGTGCATGGGCACTCCGATGGCATCATCGCCCGCCCGCACATCGCGCGGGCGATTATTGAACGCTATCCTCAGTACACGAAGGACGAGACATTTGAAAAGTTCTTAGGCGAGCACACCCGCGCCTATGTGCCGAGCACGGAACTCTCCACCGCCGCAGGCTTGAAGCTGCTGCGCCGTTTCGACATCCTCACCGTGCTCGCGCATCCGGGGCTCATCAAGGAGGATGTGAGAAAGCGGGTGCTGGAGTATGAATACGATGGACTCGAAGCCATCTATCCTCTGCATGATGAAAAGACCGAGGCGCACTACCGGCGCCTCGCAAAATCCCGCGGCATGCTGGTGAGCGCAGGCAGCGACTATCACGGTATCGATGGCGACAGTTCGCATGGAGAGCTTGGCGATGTGGTGCTCGAAGGCGAGGACCTCGAGCGGTTCCTCTCGGCGATGCACGTGCGAACTAATCGTTGAACCAAAGAAAAACCTGCATCCAGGGTTTTCCGCTGCAGCGTGGGCAGGAAAGGTCGCCGCAAGCGGAAGTGGTCCTGGATGCAGGTTTTTTAACGGGTCAAACGAACGTTGAAAGCAAGACGGCGAGCACCCCGAGCGCGAGGAAGTTGGCGAGGAAGTTGACGAGGTCGTTATCGAGCCAGCGGACGCCGCGTGCGACTTCCGCTCCTTCCGACTTCACTTCGCTCAGTCCCTCCTGGGTGCGGTACTTGACCTGGATGAGGCCGAGCAGGCTGTCGATGAGGGTGCCGGCGAAGCCGCCCGCCACGACAAGCAGTCCGTAGGGGTGGCCGACCATCGCCCAGGCGATGGCGCCATAAAGCATGGCCCCCAGCAGTCCGGCCAGCAGCCCGAGCGGCGTGATGGCTCCGGAGAGCCCCTTGGGCATGACGGCGAAGGTCAGAATCGCGCGCGGGGTCGCCTTCGAAAAGCGCCCGATCTCGCTGCTGAGCGTATCGGCGGCGGAAATGGCGACGCTGCCGATGAACATCGCCAGCAGCCATGCATCCCCCAGCAGTCCATACAGCACCGCGAAGAGACCGGCGAACCCGCCGTTGGCAATCACCTGCCGCCAGCTGCGCTCCGCCCGCGCCACGTCCGCGAACAGACGCGGGAGATTGCCGAGGGCGAAAAAGCTGATGAAGACCAGGAAAGCCAGCACGCCGGCGAATCCGAACACCACCGTGCCGAGGGCGATGGCGGCGATGGCGCCCGTCGAGTCAAGGGCGCGGCGATTGTTGGCGGCGAGGGCGATGACACTCGAGACGGTGAAGCCGAGGATGAAGGGGATCATGCGAGAAACAGCACCACGCTGAAGTATAGGAAGAGCGGGACGGTAAGGTTATCGAACCCTTTCGGGGTGATCAGCTCGATGGCCGTCGCCGCCAGGGCGATAACCAACGTGATCGGCATACCCGCGCCGAGGATAACGTAGGCGATCACGAAGGTGAACAGCAGCATCGTCAAAGAGCCGATGTAGGTCTTCATGCGATAGAGTTTCTGTCTGCTGAAACGCTTGCCCAGCACGGCGCCCATGCCATCGCCCCAGCCCATCGCGAGGATGGCGACTACGCCTGCCGCGTGCAAATCGTAGCGGAAGGAGAGATAGGTGATGATGGTCAGGCTGACTGCGTAGTAGACCGTCCCCAGATCTTCGGGGTCGTGCCCCTCGCGCTCCATCGCGCTGAGGAGCTGGAAGCGGTACGAAAGATAGTTGAGCACGATAAAACTCGCCGGCACGACACTCGCGAGCAAGGGCGAGTCGAACAGTACGACGGCGAGCAGGATCCAGTGCGAGACGCCGATGTGGATGATCTTCCGTGCGCCTTCATCGCCGAGCGTGGTGTGTTTCTCAAGCAGGCTGCTGAAAGCGAGCACGGCGCCGACGAAGGCGTAGGAGACGAGCAGGCCGATCACAGGTCGAACCCTCGCTGTTTCAGGTTTTTCTTCGCTTTGCGAAGCAGCCGCCATTTGCGGAACTTGCCGACGTAGTGGTGCTTCGTGACGTTGTTGTAGCCGCCGCGGCGGATTTCATCGAGAATGGCTTCATAAAAGGCGGCCGCAAGGTAGGTGGGCAGCACGGCGTCGGCATCGAAAAGCTCGACGTTGTCGTAGAAGACCCGGTATTTCTCCTTGGCTTTCTCGATATAGTGCTCGGTCAAGGCCTTGTATCCGGGCGTCACCATGCCGGTGAGCACGGTGCGCATCTCGACGTCGAAATGCTCGATGCTCTCATCAGGAAAATAGATGCGGCGCTCCTTGAAATCCTCCCGCACGTCCCGAAGGATGTTGGTGAGCTGCATCGCCTTGCCTAGCTCGACGCCGACTTCGACGAGTCGGCTCTTGTTTTCCTTGAACGACTGGCTGGCGACGATGGGAAGCAGCATCCTTCCCACCGTCCCGGCCGCCTTGTAGCAATATTCATCAAGGTCTTCCTCGGTCTTGATGGGTTTGTTGTGGTAATCGTCGCGCATGCCGTCGATGAGCTCGAGAAACGGCTCGAGTTCGTTCGGATAGCGCTCGTTCGTCTCATGAAGGGCTTCAAAGACGGGATCGTCCGGCACATCACCCTCAAAGGTGCGCTTGACTTTCTCTTCAAGCGCCTCGAGTGCTTCGATGTCGTTGTGTTCATCGATGGCGTCATCGACGAGCCGGCAGTAGGCGTAGATGGAAAAGACCGCGTTGCGCTTGTTTTCCTCAAGCTGGCCGAACGCCTTCGAGAAGGTCACACTGGATTGCTCGATAATCCCTTGCACATATTCATACTTGTCCATAGCCATGCCCCCGTCGTATGGGTGGATAAATCGTGATACCTAACTCATTATACCGAATACCCACCCCGTTGTAAAACCAACTACTCCGGATGCGTGAGAATGCTTGGTTTACACAGCGAACACTTTGGAGTACAATGAAGGCAGCCAGGAAAGGGGTTGAATTTTCATGCAGAAGATCAGTGTCGTCGGCGGCGGTGTCGCCGGGCTCGCAGCCGCCCTCAGGCTGCAAAGCGACGGCTACGCCGTCACCATCTACGAACGAAGAGACCAGCTCGGCGGCAAGATGAGCCGCATCGAGAAGGGCGGCTTCACTTTCGATCTGGGTCCCACCATCGTCATGATGCCGCATGTCTATGAAGAGCTGCTCCGCTACACCGGAGTCGAGCCATCAGACTATATCAACTTCAAACCGCTTGATCCGATCTATGACGTGACGTTCCCCGATGGGGAGAAGATTTCGGTGAATACCGACCTCGCGGACCTCATCAAGGACCTCGAGGCCCGGGGTGAAGAGGTCGCGCAGGGGTATCTGCGCTATCTTGACGAGACCTACCGGAAATATCTCGTCGCGAAGAACCATTTCATCGAGAAGAGCTTCCGGCGGCCTCGCGATTTCTACAACCCGAAGACCCTTCGCGCCGGGCTCAAGCTGAAGACCTTCGACAGCGCGCACCACGCGATCGCGAAGTTCGTCAAGGACGAGAAAATCCAGAAGCTGCTCAGCTTCCAGACGCTCTACATCGGCATCAGTCCCCGAAAGGGCCCTTCGATCTACACCATCATCCCGATGATCGAGACGCTCTATGGCGTGCATTACGCCAAGGGCGGCATGTACAGCTACGTCGAGGCGCTGCAGAAGCGCTTCGAGGAGCTCGGCGGCACCATCAGGCTTGGTACCGAAGTCGAAGAGATCCTCTTCGGCGGGGACGAGGCGAAAGGCGTCAAGGTAAACGGCACCCCCGTCTATTCGGACGCCGTCGTCGTCAACGCCGATTTCCCCTACGCGATGGACAACCTCATCAAGAGCGACCGCGCGAAGGGCAAATACACCGAGAAGAAGATCCATGCCATGGATTACTCGTGCAGCGTGATGCTGCTTTACATCGGGCTCGACAAGAAAGTCCCCAATCTGCAGGTGCACAATCTCTACTTCGGCGGCGACTTCGATGAGAACCTGCGGGAGATCTTCAGCGGGGAACTGCCGAGCGACCCCGCCTTCTATCTCTACAGTCCCTCACAGGTTGATGACACCGTCGCCCCGGAAGGCAAGGAGAACCTCTACGTGCTCGTGCCCGTGCCCGAGCTCAAGACCGGCAGGCAGACCTGGGACGAGGCGACCACGAAGCGCTATCGCGAGAAGATCTTCAAGCGCCTCAGGCAGATTGAAGGGCTCGAGGACATCGAGGATCGCATCGAGGTACTCGAGACGATGACCCCGAATCGCTTCCAAGATGAACTCAAGGCGATGTACGGCGCCACTTTCGGACTCGCCCCCACGCTCCGCCAGAGCAACTACTGGCGGCCCAAGAACGTCCACCCCTACGCCAGAAGGCTCTATTTCGCCGGCAGCAGCGTCCACCCGGGCGCCGGCGTGCCCATCGCCCTCACCAGCGGGAAGCTTGTGAGCGACGAGCTGCAGCGCGACCTGTAAAGGTAACGATGCACAACAGTAAAGAGTTGTGAAGACATGCCATGTAAAGGGATTTCTTTGCAGCTTTTTATGCACCGACACAAACGCAGGTTTTCTGTAGACAAAAGAACAGGGTGTTTCCGCGCGGAAACACCCTTTTTCATCACAGTCTCTCCCAAGAAGAGGACAATCAGCAGCTTTTTCATGAATGGAGGCGGAACTCTGTTATAATGATTTTATCAGTTGAAAGGAGGCGGAGATGAAAAACCGTACCCGAGACAACAAGAAAGCCTGGGAACAGGCCTACGAGCACCGCAATTACGACGAAGAGACCGTGCTCGCCACCCTCAGGGACCATCCGAGTGATTATCTCAACGATGAACTCCGACCGGCGCTGGATGCTTATATCAAACCCGGAAGCGCGGTGATGCAATTCTGTGCGAACAACGGCAGGGAGCTGCTCGCCATCTGCAAGCACTACGCTGTCAGCGGCCACGGCTTCGACCTGGCGGAAAACATGATACGCAGCGCCAACGAGAAGGCGGCCGCCTTGAATCTCGAGGCTTCCTTTCAAGCGGTGGACATTCTCGAGATTCCTGAATCCTTCCACAATCAGGCGGACGTGCTCGTACTTACGGTCGGCACCACGGCCTGGTTCGAGGATATCCGCGCCTTTTTCACTAAATGCCGGCAGGTTCTGAGGCCCGGCGGCATCCTCATCCTGCAGGAGATCCATCCGCTGACACTGATGCTCGCCGCCGAGAGCGAAGATAACTACGATCCGGACAGGCCCTTCACCCTCGTCAACGACTACTTCGCGAAGAAGGAGTGGGTGTCGACGTCCGGCATGGGATACATGAGCGATCTGAAGCAGTCTTATCCGTTCTTCGACTATTCCCATACCCTCGCCGACCATGTGAACGCCATCATCGCAAGCGGCCTCACCGTGAGAGCTTTTGATGAATCGCCGGTGGATTACGGCGATATCTTCGGTGCTAACCCGCCGGCTGGCTGTCCGCTTGCGATGCTGCTGATCGCTGGAAAGCCGTCCGGCGAAACCGATTGAACATCCCAGGATGCTCCCCGGTGCCGCCATCGACCGCGCCGGCTTTGCGGAGCAGTGTGGATTGCCGGCCATAAAAGTAGAGGCCTCATCACGATCGTTTATGCATATGCAAACACTCAACCATGAAAAAGGCCCGTCCGGCCGCTTGTGAAGGAAAGCGACCGGACGGGCCTTTTTTGAAAGTCGTCCACCCACCGGCGCTTTCCTGCGCCGGTTTTTTTCACGCTTTTCAGATCATTCTCGATGTAGCGGGGCGAAAAGGTGTCTTCCATGTATGTAGTGAAGAGACCAGACTGCGGTTTCGCTCACCGCCGGGTGGTATCGTCTTCAGTTTCAATCTTGCGATCAGTGAGTGCTTCTTCACCTTTCTCAGCAAATACTGGACGCCTTCTTATTCACTCACCAGCGTTCAGGGTGCGGCGCGTCGTTTTCGTAGTCCCAGTAATAATCCCGCCATCCGCCGTGCATGCCGAGTCCTTCCGAAGCGGCTCGGGTTTCCCCCGCGCGCATCCATTCGTTGTAGGTCTTTTCCTCATAGACGGTGACGTCCGTCTCGCCCGCGCCCCATTCGTAGCCGACAGTCGAGAGTCCCTGCCGGATGACGCGGTAGTTGAGCAGCTCGTAGTCGGTCTCTCCTTCCGCTCGGACCCAGACCCAGCCGAGCAGACGGCCGTAGACGCCGGTCAGCTCGTCTCCGGGATCGGTCTGCAAGACTATGGACTCCGCGTCTTTTAGCGCGTCGCAGACATATTCGGTGGCCGGGCGGCCCCATTCTTCCTCCTCGCCCTCGGGGAAGGTCTCCGGAGCATCCAGGTTCAGATACCGTACGCTGGGCGTGTTCGATTCGATGCGGGCGGCGACGCCGTCGGGATAGTCGGTGAACAAGGTGGTATCCCCGTCGATGCAGCCGCCTTCATGAGGGAAATCGCCCGCTTCGTAAGTCACTTCGAAGGCGCCTCCGGTGCCCATGCAGGCTTCTTCGCGCGCGTCGTATTCATAGGGGGTGAGGTCGAAAAAGCCGGCGTCGAGCGCCGGCCCATCGTAGTCTAGGTCTTTAGGTTCGTAGTACAGGCCTTCTTCCATTCCGTCGATCTCGACATCGTCGCGGTGGGAGGGGGTGAGCACCACCTCGCCGTCGATCTCGGTCACGTTCAGCGTGCCCGAGAGCACATCGCCGACCTCGAGCGCGTCGAGTTCGATGCGATGGGCGTTGGGCAGCAGGGAGTGCTGCTGGTCGTTGAGGAGCGGGGGTTCCTGAAGCTGCACGATGTCGATCGTCTCGCCCGAATCGTCCTCGACGGTGAAGCGGAAGGCGTCGACATCAATGTCGACGATCTCCAAATCGCTGAAATGGAAGCGGAGTCCCGTATCCTCGAAGGACAGCTCGCCGATCGAGGCGTCCTCGATGTGGACCTCGAGACCGCTCTCCTCGGTCGTGATGTCGGTCTGGTTGTAGGCGGTGAGGTGCAGCCCCTCAAAGCCCTTTCCGTCGTGATAGACCTGGGCGTTCTCGATCGAGAGGTGGTCGCCGACCTCGACGTGCGTGTTCTCATAGCCCACGTAGAAGAAGATGCCCGCCTCGCCATCGAGCGACTGCAGGAAGAAATGGTCGTCGATCTTGCTTTGGACGATGCCCTCGAGGTTCACGCGCTGGGTGCGGAGTGTGTCGTAGTTCTCGAGGAGATAAGGGATATCGGTGTCGATGGCCTCGTCATAGATGAAGTCCGGATCGTCCTCGCCGTGCAGACGTCGATCGGTGGAGCTGGCCTTCTGGTCGGCGAGCTGCATGTCGTAGCCATATTTGAGCTGTCCCACACCCTCCGCGGGGGAGTAGGCCTTCTCGATGAGCTCGAGGTTGAGCAGCCGGCCGTCGACCCACACGTAGGCGAGTTCGCGGCNGTAGGTGCCGCGGTCGCCGGCGGCCTCGTCGCGTTCGAGCACGAGGGCGTCGGCTTCCTGTTTCATCTCGCAGGCGACGGCGCTGGCCGGTGGGCCCCAGGGTTCGAACAGATGGCCCGACTCAGGCGTGTCGAGGCCGAGGTAGCGGACCCGGAAGTCGTTCTCGCCGTCGGTGAAGTCGGCCGTGTCGCCGTCGCGGCACGCCTTGAGCTCGACTTCGCCGATGCCGTCCTCGAAGAAATCCTTGCCTTCGTAATCGGGAATCTCGAGTTCATCGGTGAGCAGGGTGTCGAGCTCGCCGTCATCCTCGACGAGGCGGGCGTGTAGCGTCGTGTCCGAATCGAACTCGGTATCGAAGCCGACCCGCTCGGTGAAGTCCTCGTCGAGATGCCATCCGAGGAAGTGCTTGCCTTCGGCGTCGGGGGCCGCGAGAGTGGGTGCGGTGCCGGGTTCTTCGAGGGTGCGGGTGTCGACACTCTCGCCGTCGACTTTATACGTCAGGGTGATGTCGTCGTCGCCGCAGGCGGCGATGAGCGTCAATGTCAATGCCAAAAGAGCGACAATTGCCAGTTTCTTCATGGTCAGACCTCCAGAAGTGAAGCGTTTTCTATCAGCATCATTCTATCAGCGGGAAGAAACTTTGGCAAGCTGGCTTCCTCATCTGTGACGTTGTGCGGGGCGCGGGTGTCACCACAAAAAAGCCGGCCCCTGCTGCGGGCCGGCCGGGAATCAATCGGTGACGATCAGCGAATCGTCGAGGATGATGAATTTCTCGTAACTAGAAGAAGTGTCGTAGAGGAAAGCATAGAGGGTCGTGTCCGTGTAGTCGGCCGGGTCGTCGTCATTGGCGGCGGGGAAATAATCGACAAGGTCCATATCGAGGTTGGCGTTGTTTGCGCCGTTCTGCAGGCCGATGTAGGAGCCGTCGTAGGCTTCCGCGTCGACGTTGGCTTCGTTCTCCCCGATACGCAGGTATTGATTGGCGGCGGTACCGGCGAAACGGGCCCAGAAGCCATCAATCTCGATCAGCTGGCCATGGTTGTGGCCGGGGGTGTCGTAGTCGTCCCAGTCGATGGCGATCGCTGAATCCGTGGCCCATTCGAAGGAGACGGAGGACTCGAGGACCTCGACCTCGTCCACATTGGTCAGCGTCGAGACGTCCCAGGTGACGTTGTACTCGGCGTCCAGGAGGACATGGTCGCCGACGGTGAGCGAGCCCTCCTCATCGTGAATGGAGATCAGTCGACCATCCTCGCTGTCCATGAGGATGAAGCCCTGGTCGCTCTCGCCGACGACGATGCCGTGCACCTCGACCGGGGTGAAGGTCTCATAGTTGTCGTCGTAGTCCGCATCCCAGACGTCGCCGACGCCGTCGGCCTCGACAGGCTCGTCCGCGTCGTCATCGGCTTCGTAGACGGCGACGTAATGCACGTTGGTCTCGGCCGTGAAGGTGTAGGGGTTGTCGGTGCTGATCTCATCGCCGCTGGCTTCATCCTCCCAATGGAGGAAGGTGTAGCCGTCGACCTCGGGGGCGGTGATCTGGACGCTCTCCCCGGCTTCAATCTCACCGGTCGGGTCGGCGATCAGCTCGTCCGCCTCGGCGGTGTCGCTCTCAAGCGTGACGGTGATGGTTTCCGGGTCGGTTTCGTCGTCATCATCATCGGCCTCATAGACGGCGACGTAGTGCACGTCGGCTTCGATGGTGAAGGTCAGGGGGTTGCTGGTGCTGATTTCATCGCCGCTGGCTTCATCCTCCCAGCGGAGGAAGGTGTAGCCGTCGACCTCGGGGGCGGTGATCTGGACGCTCTCCCCGGCTTCAATCTCACCGGTCGGGTCGGCGATCAGCTCGTCCGCCTCGGCGGTGTCGCTCTCAAGCGTCACCGTGAAGGTCTCGGCCTCGTCCCCGTTGCACGCGGCGAGCACGAGGGTCAGGCTCAGGAACATGAAGATGGTGAATTTGCGCAAGTGAAACCACTCCTGTTTGTTTTTTTGACGTATTCGTCATTCATATCTATCATAGAGGCGAATCCATCAAGTGAGTACTTAATGGACGTGAGTTACTTACCTTGCCAGGTGAAAACCATTTTGTTAGAGTCGATGATTTGCGCGGGCGCCGGGAGATGTATAAGCCGCGAGCTTCTGTTATAATACGGATAAAGAAGGAGTGACGACTATGCGCAGATTATTCTTGCTGCTCACGCTGTTCGCCGGTTTGTTCGGACTGGCGGCCTGTGAAGGTGAACTCGCCAATCTTCTCCCGACGAATCAAGACAACCCGCAAGCGCGGATGATGGAATCGCGGAGCAAACTCCGCGAGGCCAACGTCGCCGTGCAGGCCGAATTCTCGAGCACGACCATCCTCCCCACGCCGAGCTTCGAGACCCAGGGCAGCGGCGTGATTTTCGCGCGGGACGGGGATACGTACTACGTCCTCACCAACCAGCACGTCGTCGACCCCGGCGATCGCCCCTACGCCGAATACGCCGTGCGTCCATCCGCCGCCCAGGAGACGATGGAAGCCGAGCTCGTCGATATGGATGAAAGCCGGGATCTGGCGCTGATGCGCTTTACGGACAGCTCGCGCGAGTACGAGCCGCTCGATCTGTTCGCCCGCATCGACGAGCCGCTTGAGCGCGGCGAGTTCGTCCTCGCTGTGGGCAGCCCCTCCGAAGTCGACAGCATCGTCACGTTCGGAGAGTATCTGCGCATGAGCGAGATCGCGGATGTGGACTTCGAGGTCATCGCCCACAGCGCCCTCATCTACCCCGGCAGCAGCGGCGGAGCGCTCGCCGATCTGGATGGCAACCTCATCGGCATCAACACCTGGAGCGCCTCCGACGACGCGGAGACGAACCTTTCCGTGCCGCTCACCGAAGTGCACGACTACTTAGAGGCGCTAGGGGTCCTCGAGGTCGCTGAAGCGGGTGAAAACGATGGCGATGACTAAATGGCTCCTCACCGCCTTCGAACCCTTCGGCGGGGCAACAACCAATGCGTCGAGGGAAGTGCTCAGTCAACTGCCGGCCAGACTGGGTGATCTCGAGCTGCGAACGGCCACGCTGCCGGTGGCTTACGAACGAGTGTTCGATGCCTTCCTTGAACATTTCCGCGACGAAGCGTTCGCAGGGGTGCTGCTGCTCGGTGAGGCGAAGGGCCGCCGGCAGCTGTCGCTCGAACGCTATGCCCACAACCTGAAGAATACCCTGCAGGCCGACAACGACGGCCGCCGCTTCGAGGAGGCCCCCATCCGAGCAGGCGGGCCCGCGGCCCATGCGACCCCGCTCTCTCTCCGCCCCCTTCTTGATGCACTATGGCGTGAAGGCATCCCCGCGGGAATCTCCCACGACGCCGGCGGGTACGTGTGCAACACGCTTTATTATCAAGTGCTTGATTATCTGCAGACGAATGAACCATCCATCCCCGCGCTCTTCGTGCACGTTCCGGCCACGCCCGCGCAGGCGGCGGGGAATGCCGCCTACAGCAGCCTCTCCACCGACCTCGCGAAGCGGGGAGTCGAGGTGCTGATTCAAGCCATGCGTGCACAGACCACCGCCTTGTGATATAATCGGGACCATCCCGGATGCTAATTCCCTGAGAAATAGAGGTTTTGACCATGAAACGAATCCGCCAGACCCTCATTCTGCTGACCCTCGTAGCCGCCCTTTCCGGCTGCGCTTTTTTCGAAGACGACCCCGAGGAGGAAACCGAGACCCACGAGGTCCAGCTCGAGAGCGTCGTCGAGGAAGCCGAACTCACCATGGACCCCGAGCCCCCTGTCGAGCGCGGGGAGACGATCACCATCGAGGCCTCCGAAGTCGACGGTTACGAATTCTCCCACTGGTCGCATTTCCGCACCGTCTTCGCCACCGACAATCCCCATAGCTTTGAAGTGGAGAGCGACATCACCCTGCAGGCGATCTATGAACCCGACGACCCGAGTGATGACTACGCCGTCGAGCTGACGAGCGAGACCGACGGCGCCGAACTGGACATCACGCCTGAACCGCCGATCGCAAGCGGCGAGACGGCGACCCTGACGGCCACCCCGCCGCCGGGCTATGTGTTCAAGCACTGGGAGCTCGATGGCGAGCCCTACAGCACCGATAACCCCGCCACCATCACCGTAGAGGAAGCACAGACCTTGGAGGCTGTCTTCGAACCCGTCGACGGCGAACTATCACTCACGCTTGATAGCAACCTCGAAGCCGCCGGGGTTCATACGGCGTCTGGATTGGATGCCTTCGATATGGGCGACATCGCCACGGTGGTGGCGGAGGATGTGGCCGGCTATGTCTTCGACTACTGGTGGCACCCCGCAGCGGGGCATGCGATTGCCACCGATGCCGCCACCCCGCTGAAAATGGAAGCACCCACTTCCCTTGAGGCGATCTACACCGCTGAAGGCGAGGTGCGTTTGAGTGTCTCCGCCAACGTCGACGCTGATGTCTCCGCCGACCGCGAAGGTCCCTTCGCGGCGGGCGAGAGCGTGGATGTCACAGCCGCCAAGAGCGAAGGCAGAACGTTCTCCCACTGGGAGGACGCCTTCACGGGCGAGGTTCTCGCCGATACGCGCGAGGCGACCTTGCAGCTCGATGAGACCACCCATGCGCTGGCGGTCTATACGGAGCAGTCCGAGCCGCGCTCGACGTATGTGACCGACTTCGGCGATGCTTTCAAGCAGGCGTATGAAAAAGGGGAGATCATCTCCGCCGGCGAGACGTGGACGCTTGATGATGCGCTTGTTAATCCTATTGACGACGACCGCTATGAAACCGGCAGCGCCATCCGGCTCCGGGATGGTTTCGCCCGCATGGATTTCGGGCGGCCGTATCTCAGAGAACTCTCCATCACCCACGCTGTCTATGGCAGCGACCCGGATGCGACGTTGCGGCTGGACGTCGCCCCCGACCTGGAAGGACCGTGGAGCGAGGTGACTAGCTGGGCCTCGAGCGACAGCCTCACCACCGATAGCGTCACCTTCGACGCCGATTTCTATGATGCGCACGATTTCGACGAAGCGGCCCCCCTGCATCTANGGTTCGTCGTCGAGGACGGCGAGCGCGTCAACATCGACGAGGTGGAGCTCTTCAGCGAGGAGANGCTCCCCCCCGAGGGTCCGCAGGCGGCCTATCAGCAGCCGCTCGATTTCCCTGACGATTCACAGCGCCTTGCGCTCGTACTGCCCGATGATCTGCAAAGCTACTACTCCTACGGCGATGCCTGGGAGGCACCGGTGTGCACCGCAGAGGATACCCTGAGCGATGAAGCGGTGCGCTGCTTCACGCATGGCTCGCTGCAGAGCGAGGAGCTGGGGGATCACCCGCTGACGTTCTACGCGGTCGATGAGAGCGGCGGCATCCGCTCGCAGACCTTCACGAAGACCGTCTTTCGCGACGCAACGCTTCTCGAGGAAGACTACGGCGACATCGCCGGCGGCTACTACGAGGGCCTCGAAGGCCTCTACGGCGAGGACCTGCGCGATGAGCTGCATGAGCTCCTGCAGGGAAGCGTCGAGTATCAAAGCTACGGCGACGCCCGCGACATCCTGCAGGAGACGGATGCCTGCCCGGACGAGGAAGGGAAAGTCCGGCGCATCTATCTGCAGGACTGCGTCGACGCCGAGTGGGACCCCGACCCCGGCCGGCTGTGGGAGAGGGAGCATGTGTGGCCGATGCGCCGCCTGCCCACCGACAACCGCGAGAGCAACCTCGGCAGCGACCTGCACAACCTCACCCCCGTGCAGCCTGAAGAGAACCAATACCGTGGCTACAAGTACTTCTCCGAAAGCATGACCGCGCAGTCCTACGCGCCGCCTGAGGATGTGCGGGGCGATCTCGGACGGATGATGTTCTACATGGATGTCATGTACGAGGATTTGTCATTAGCGAGCGGGCAGCCGCTCGCCGACGAGTACGAGATGGGCGCGATGGAGTATTTGCTCGAGTGGCATTTTGCGGACCCCGTGGATGCTTTCGAGGCGGACCGTAACGATACCATCGCGTCATATCAGGGCAACCGCAACCCCTTCATTGACATTCCCGCCTTCGTCGAGCTGCTCTACTATGACCATGACGACCTGCCCGCGCCCTGAAGACTTTCGAGACACCCAAGAGGAGGCGACGCCCATGATGATCGACACGCACACGCACATCCTGCCCGGTGTGGATGATGGCATCCAGACCGCGCAGGATGCCATCCAGACGCTTAGGGACATGGAAAAGAGCGGCGTCGGCGTGGTGGTTGCCACGCCGCACGTCTCGACCTACCGCGACCTCCTGCCGGAGCGTGCGTTTTTGGAAGAACAGCTTGAAGTTTTGAGACAAAACGCCAAAGCGGCCGGCCTGAATATCGAGCTTCGAATCGGGGCCGAGATCGACGAGTGCGACCGGCTCGAAGAGCTGATCGGGAGCGTCCCCGGCCTCGGCGGGGGGAAGGCGGTGCTGCTTGATTTCCTCAACCGCCCCGTCGACATCGAAGAGCTCGCCTATGAGTTCAGCCTGACGGAGACGACACTCATCGTCGCCCACCCCGAACGCTACACGGACATCACGTTGGATGCCTGGCAGCGGGCCCGTCAATACGGCGCGAAGCTGCAGCTGACCGCGAAGCATCTCTTCGGCGGCGGGCGGAAGGGTCATGTGAAGCGGGCCCGCAAGCTCTTGAAAGCAGACCTCGCCGACCTGGTGGCGAGTGATCTGCACCGCGCTGAGCAGGCGGACGATATGACGAAAGCCTATCGATATGTGAGAAGACGAAAGGGGGAGGCCGGTGCCGAACGCTTGTTCAGGACGAACCCTGCGGCGCTGCTTGGGTAGCGCCCCCGCGCTGCACCTTTTGCGGTTCGCGCTGGTCGCTGCCTGGGGCGTGCTCATCTTCTCCTTCACCCTGCAGACCGGGGATGAATCGGCGGAGGTCTCTTCAAGCGTGACGGATGGGTTCTACGCCTTCTTGGAGATCGCCGTTCCCGAACGCACCTTCGATTACGACGCCGTGCACAGCTTCCTGCGCACGGGGGCGCATTTCGGGCTGTATTTTTTCCTCGGCATCTGGTTCGCGAACGCCATGCGCCCGCTTCTGCCCTTCGCGATGACGAACGTCAACGCCGTGCTCGCCTCACTCATCGTCGCGCTGGGTGATGAATTCACCCAAAGGTTCGTCGAGGGGCGCGTGATGTCGCTCGCGGATGTCTACACCGACACGGCGGGCGCCCTGCTGGGTGTGACCTTGTTCGCCATCCTGCAGTGGTACGCCTTCGGCCACCGGCAGCTGCACAAGGAAGATAGCGAGGCGGACAGTCCGCAGGGAAAAAGCGGATAGCGCATCAGGCTCCATGGCTGTTGCGGATTAAATCATCTTTCCTTTTTTGATTTTTGTGAAAAGCCTCTTCATTAGTCGAAGCAGCTATCCATTGGTCTCGTAGCAAGAAGATAAGCATCGCCTTATCGTTAACAGCTATTCTTTCACGTGATTTTTCAAGATAGACCATAGCCTTTAACAAAGTTTCGGGTTTGCTTTGACCTGACATTTGTAATATTATCGTATTAACACCACTTACACACGAAAGAAGGGTGATCTTTGAAATTTCTCAAACGCATGTCACTACCTGTGATTTTGCTGCTTTTCCTGGCGGCGGTTTTCACTGTTTTGCTCAACGAGGACGAACTTGAGACTGAACCAGTAGGTGAGGGCGAAGGGGTTGAATTGAACCTGGATTCCAATATCCCCGGAGAGGAGCCGCTCCTCA
>SL_8KL_010_SEDDRAFT_10000040_pt1 | contig 89087 bp, 70 predicted proteins | sample SodLakKL_010_SED_4_FD_11160 | JGI IMG/M metagenome (IMG submission 11160)
GAAAAAAAGTTAATATACTCAAAATATCGAAGTTATATTTCCGAACATGAGGATGATCATTTTCTGCAGATTTATGTTAAAATAACTTACTGCAGGACAGTAATGTTAACAGTGAAGTATGATCTGGATTTATTAGAAACAGTCCAGTGTTAAAATAACTTACTGCAGTTCAGTCCTGTCAACCAATAGGTTCTCCTGCCCAACCACAGGAAAAATTCGAGTATATCCTGCTGTCAGCTGATATGAACATTCCACTGCCCCTCTATCTGTTATTCATGGTTCGGTCAGTATTTGCAAATCGAATGCTGCAAAGGGCTCCATCCTCTCATTTAGGTAAAAAAGACGAATAACAAAATTTCTGTTTCACCTCATGATTGCTCCACCCGGATATTACTCTCTGCTGTGAGAAGCCAAAATATATCTGTCAATTAAATAGGCAATACCATCATTTTCCGGGTCAGGGATGATAAAGTCAGCCTCCTCTTTTATTTGAGATGATGCTCCTTTTACCGTAACTCCACAACCAGCCCATTTGATCATTGACAGGTCATTTAGAGCATCTCCAACAGCCATAACCTGTCGACAGTCAACTCCTAGATAATCTGCTGCTGAGCTTAAGGCCAGACCTTTGGTAGCTCTTAAATCACCAAATTCCAGATAGTGCTTTTTGGACTCGGTTATTTTTAATTCTGAGCCAAATTGTTTTTGATAATACTGCAGCAGCCGAACAAATCTATCCCGATCTCTTTCAATAACCAGTAATTTGGTTGGGGGCCGGTCCAGAAAATCCAGAAGAGAACCAACCGCCCGGGCCTGAGTTCCGGTATCCTTCTCATATCCCCGGCTTTCCGGAGTGTGTTCTTTAACAAAAAGTCGATCATCAAGATATAAATTCAAATGAAGCCCTTTTTGTTGTGTATCCCTGATAATTGAGCGAGCCTGTTTCAGGGATACGGGATGGTGGGCCATTATTTTATCGGCAGAAACATCCTTAATCAGAGCTCCATTATAGGTGATTATTGGAGCTTTAAGTTTTAGCTTTTCATAATAGGGCAGGGCTGAAACCAGCATCCGGCCGGTTGCTATAAGCACAATTATACCCGCTTCCCGGGCTCTCTGAAGGGCACATAAATTGTTTTCCGTAATTTCCCCTCTTTCATCAAGCAGGGTCCCGTCCAGATCTAAAGCAACTATCTTATAGGGTTTTTCCATCTCAGACAAACCTGCCGGAAAGATCATAAACTTTTTCTTTGATATTTTCTAGATATTCATCTCTCTCTATATTATTGACAACTTCATTAATATATCCGGCAATTTCTTTCATCTCTTCTTCCTGCATCCCCCTGGTTGTTACCGCAGGAGTTCCTATCCGAATTCCACTGGTCACAAATGGACTGCGTTCTTCAAAGGGAATAGTATTTTTATTTACCGTAATACCCACCCGGTCCAGTGCTTCTTCCAGGTCTTTACCGGTAACCCCCTTGCTGTTTAAATCAACCAGTATCAGATGGGTATCAGTACCTCCGGCTACCAGCCGAAAATCATGTTCCTGAAGAGCCTCGGCCATAACCCGGGCATTTTTTAAAATCTGCTCCTGGTATGATTGAAAACTATCAGCTAAAGCCTCTTTTAAGGTGACCGCCTTGGCAGCAATAATATGCATCAGTGGACCACCCTGCAGGCCGGGAAAGATAGCCCTGTCGATATCCCGGGCGTGTTCTTCTTTGCACAGTATCATACCACCTCTGGTACCCCGGAGTGTTTTGTGGGTGGTGGTGGTTACAAAATCAGCATAAGGTACCGGGTCCGGATGAAGTCCTACCGCTATAAGTCCCGCAATATGGGCCATATCGACCATGAAATACGCATCATTTTCATCCGCAATCTCTCTGAACCGGGCAAAATCAATTTCCCGGGGATAAGCACTGGCTCCAGCAACAATTAGATCCGGATTATCTTCTTGAGCCAGACTTTCTACCTGATTAAAATCAATTCTTTCATCTTCTTCAGAAACACCATAATGAACTACATTAAAATACTTGCCGGATATATTAACCGGACTCCCATGTGATAGGTGCCCTCCATGACTGAGATCCATGGCCAGAATGGTACCCGTTTTTTGAGGTACAAAAGCATAATATACTGCCTGATTGGCCTGAGAACCGGAATGCGGCTGAACATTGGCATGTTCGGCACCAAACAGCCTTTCTGCCCGCTCCCGGGCCAGACTTTCAGCTCTATCCACTACTTCACAGCCCCCATAATACCTTTTACCGGGATAACCTTCAGCATATTTATTGGTTAAACAGGAACCGGCAGCTTCCATAACTGCCTCACTGACAAAATTTTCTGAGGCAATTAATTCAATATTTTGCTGCTGTCTTTTTTCTTCATCAGAGATTATCCCGGCTATTTCGGGATCAGTTTTCTTAAGATTGCTCACCTGTAATCACTCCCTGTTGTGTTATTTTAATAATTAACAAACAAAGCTATTATCTGGATATAAATAAGAACTTATTGTTTTTCTCATTTTATTATAAAATTGCAGAAAAGTAAACTCAATAACCCTGTTAAAAGATAAAAAACCGGAGTAAAAACTCCGGTATAGAAAAATTATTTAGTTAATATTCATTTTTTAGGCTGGACTTATAACATCAACAGGACAAACCTCAACACAGGCAGCACAATCTATACAGGTGTCGGGATCTATCTCATATTTCCCATCCCCCTCACTGATAGCATCAACAGGACACTCGGGTTCACAGGCACCACAGGAGATACATCCCTCTGCGATTTCATAGGCCATTATATTAAATTCACCCCCATTTTATTATATTTACTGGTAACCGGTAATAACCGCTTTTTCTTTCAGTTTTTACCGGTTTTAAAAAATTAAATTACATCTACTGGCAAAAATATTATATCTTTCATTACATTAAATGTCAATATACCCGGGTATTTTCTCTGAGATAATCAAAAATTTTCCGACCCAGACCGGAGCTGATTCCATCTACCTGCTTGAGATCGCTAATACTGGCATTTTTAATCTTTTCCAGTGAACCGAAGTGCTGCAGCAGAGCCTTTCTTTTCTCCGGACCAATACCAGTAATATCATCAAGCATACTGTGGGTCAACCGGCGGCTGCGCAGCTTACGATGATAGCTGACAGCAAAGCGGTGAGCTTCATCCCGAACATGCTGGAGCAGCTGCAGAGCACCGGAATTATAATCCAGTTTTACCGGCTCTCTCTTTTCAGGTACAAACACCTCTTCCTTCTGTTTGGCCAGACCAATAACCGGCTGTGATTTTAGTTCCAGCTGATTTAAGGTTTCTTTGACCACTCCCAGCTGTCCTTTACCACCATCAATTAATATAAAATCCGGCAGTTCACGATCTTCTTTTAGCAGCCGAGAATAGCGTCTTTCTGTAACCTCAGCCATCATGGCATAGTCATCGGCACCTTCAACTGTTTTTATTCTGAATCTGCGGTATTCTTTTTTGGAGGGTACTCCTGCCCTGAAGACAACCACTGAAGCAACGGGATCTGTACCCTGAATATTGGAAATATCAATCCCCTCTATATATTCTGGTGAACCGGAAAGAGCCAGTTTATCCTGTAATTCCTGCAGGGCCCGCCCACTCCGTTTACGGGCATACTTTTCTTTAATGTTGTTTTTCTTTAAATTCTGCCGGGCATTTTTTTCAGCCATCTCCACCAGTCTTTTTTTATTTCCCCGTTCTGGATATACAATCCTGACTTTTTTCCCTTTTTTTTGGTTAAGATGATCCTGCAGAAGTGCTTCCCCACTAAATCTGGAATTAAGAATAATTTCATCCGGTATCTGGGGGGCCTGTTCATAATACTGCTGGAGAAAAGAACCCATTATCTCAGAAGTCTCTTCCTTATCTAAACCTTCCATCATAAAGTGTTCCTGGCCAATTAAACGTCCTTTCCTTAAAATTAGCAGCTGAACACAGGCCCTGTGATCCTGATCCTGAACCAGAGTAATTACATCCTGATCTCTGTTTTTATCGGACATTACTTTCTGCTGTTTGGAAATTTCAATAAAAGCTTCCCGGGCATCCCTAAACCGGGCCGCCTTTTCAAATTTTTTTTCCTCAGCTGCCTGATTCATTTTTTCTTCCACCCGGGCGATAAGTTCTTCCTGACGCCCAGATAGAAACAGACAGGCCTGGTCAATTAGTTCACCGTACTCTTCAGGGCTAACTTCACCAATACAGGGACCCAGACATTTATCTATATGATAATTTAAACAGGGTCTTTCTTCAGGCTGGCCGGCGATTATTTCTTTTTTGCAGCGGCGCAGTGAAAAAAGATCTTTTATGGTATCCAGTGTTTTGTAAATAGCATCAACATTGGCAAAGGGACCAAAATAACGGCCACCATCTTTTTTAACCAGCCTTGTTTTAATTATCCGGGGAAAATCTTCAAAGCTGGTTACCTTAATATAGGGATAGGTCTTATCATCTTTAAGACGTATATTAAATCTGGGGCGATATTTTTTTATCAGGCTGGCTTCCAAAATATAAGCTTCTACCTCGGTGTCGGTAACAATGTAATCAAAATCCACAGCATTTTCAACCATTATTCGTGTCTTATAACTGTGGGTGCCTTCCCGAAAATAAGAGCGTACCCGTTTCCGCAGTGACTTGGCCTTACCCACATAAATAATCGTGTCAGTCCGGTCTTTCATCTGGTAAACACCCGGCTGGTCAGGCAGCTGTGAGATCTGCTCTTCTATCTGCTCCCGGATATCACTGGAATTATCAGGCTCCTGTTGATTACTATTCTGGTTTTCTGATGTATCCTGTATTATATTTTCACTATTTTCTTTTTTGTTCTCCTTCATCTGATTTCACTCCCGATAAAACCTGCAGCTGTAAGTGCTGCAGTCAGATAATTACCACTGTAGACTACAGAACATCACGCAGACACTGACCGGTATATGATGACTCGGTCTCAGCTATCTCCTCGGGAGTCCCGGTAGCAATGACCCTTCCTCCCCGGTGACCTCCTTCTGGACCCAGGTCAATGATATAATCAGCTGATTTGATAACATCTAAATTGTGTTCAATCACAATCACCGTATTCCCTCCTTCTCGGAGGCGGTGCAGCACCTGCAGCAGCTTTTTAATATCATCAAAGTGCAGTCCGGTTGTCGGTTCATCGAGAATATAAAGTGTACTCCCGGTACTGCGTTTTCCCAGTTCCTCGGAAATTTTCACCCTCTGAGCTTCACCACCGGAAAGTGTTGTCGAGGGCTGACCCAGGCGAATATAACCCAGACCCACATCCATCAGAGTCTGCAGCCTCCTTTTAAGAGGGGTTATATTCTTAAAAAATTCGAGGGCTTCACTTACTGTCATATCCAGTACATCTGCTATATTCTTCCCTTTATATTTAATTTCCAGAGTCTCACGATTATAACGCTGACCTCCACATACCTCACAGGGGACATGAACATCAGCCAGAAAGTGCATTTCAATTTCATTTACTCCCTGCCCTTTACAGGCCTCACAGCGGCCTCCTTTTACATTGAAACTAAATCTACCTTTATCATAGCCCCGTTTTTTAGCCTCCGGTGTTTTGGCAAAGACATCCCGTATATAATCAAATACTTTGGTATAAGTAGCCGGATTGGAGCGCGGGGTCCGGCCAATAGGAGACTGATCAATATTAATTACTTTATCCAGATGCTCCATACCTTCAATAGCATCATGTTCTCCAGGGTGTTTGGTTGAACTGTAAAAATTCTGCATCAGTTCTCTTTTCAGGGTCAAATTTATCAGAGTACTTTTTCCCGAACCCGAAACCCCCGTTACACAGGTAAAAGTTCCCAGCGGTATTTTTACATTTATATCTTTTAAATTAAACTGCCGGGCACCCTGGATCTCAAGAAACTTACCATTGGCCTCATATCTCTGCTGGGGAACAGGAATTTTTTTATCACCTCTCAGATACTGACCTGTTAAAGAATCTGTACTTTTTTCTATATCCTGAAGATTACCCTCAGCAATAATCTCTCCTCCTTCTTTACCGGCCCCGGGGCCCAGATCAATAATATGGTCAGCAGTGCGAATAGTCTCTTCATCATGCTCAACCACAATAACCGTATTACCCAGGTCTCTTATATGCTCCAGAGTACTGATCAGCCGCTCATTGTCACGCTGGTGCAGACCAATACTGGGCTCATCGAGAATATATAGAACCCCAACCAGTCCCGATCCAATCTGGGTGGCCAGGCGAATTCTCTGAGCTTCACCACCGGACAGGCTTGCTGCCGAGCGCTCCAGGGTAAGATAATCCAGACCTACATTAACCAGAAACTGCAGGCGGCTTTTAATCTCTTTTAGAATCTCGCCCCCAATCAGCTGTTCTCTTTCATCAAGCTGGAGGTCATCAAGAAATTCCAGACCTTCTTTAATAAAATACCTGGTAAATTCAGTTATAGATACACCACCCACGGTTACCGCCCTCACTTCAGGTTTTAATCTCTCTCCATCACAATCCTGACAGGGGCGTTCACTCATGTATTTTTCAAGTCTCTTGTGCGAACCCGGTGAATCAGAATCATCCAGCCTTCTTTTTAAATAACCGGTAATCCCTTTGAATTTGGTTTCATGCTGTCTTGTCTTACCATAACGATTGGTATAAGGAAAAGATAATTTTTTATCAGAACCATAAAGCAGTATATCAATTAACTCCTGATCAAAGTTCTCCAGAGGGGTATTTAAACTAAATCCGTATTCATCAGCCAGAGCATCCAGCAGCTGGGGGTAATATTTGCTGTTTGAATTCCTCCAGGGAATAATAGCCCCTTCTTTAATCGAGCGTTCTTCATCCAGCAGCAGCCCGGGATCAAATTCTTTTTTTACTCCCAGACCATCACAGTTTGGACAGGCCCCATAGGGACTGTTAAAAGAAAACATCCGGGGAGAAAGTTCTTCCAGATTTATGCCACAGTCCGAACAGGCAAATTTTTCACTAAATTTAATTTCTTGACCATCAATTATATCTATAATAACCAGACCCTCTCCATAATCCAGAGCTGTCTGTACCGAATCACTAAGCCTCTCTCTCATTCCCTGTTTTATCTTAAGCCGGTCCACGATAACTTCAATGTCGTGTTTGACATACTGATCCAGCCCAATCTCCTGTTCTACCAGGACAGTTTCCCCATCAATTCGGGCCCGGACAAAACCATCCCTCTGTATCTGGGTGAGTATTTTCTGATGCTCTCCTTTGCGCCCGCGGACTACAGGAGAGAGTATTTGTATTTTTGTATCCTGGGGAAGCTCTCTGACCTGATCCACTATCTCATCCACTGTCTGGGAGGCTATCTCCTGTCCACAGCTGGGACAGTGGGGGGTTCCGATGCGGGCAAAGAGCAGGCGCAGATAATCATAAATTTCAGTCACCGTACCCACAGTTGAACGGGGATTCTGACTGCTTGATTTCTGGTCAATCGAAATTGCGGGGGACAGTCCTTCTATATACTCAACCCGGGGTTTTTCCATCTGACCCAGAAACTGTCGGGCATAAGCAGATAAAGATTCAACATATCTTCTCTGTCCTTCTGCATAGATAGTATCAAAAGCCAGAGAAGATTTACCGGATCCACTGAGACCGGTTATAACTATTAATTTATCACGAGGTATCTCAAGATCTATATTTTTAAGATTATGCTCTTCTGCTCCTTTTACAATTATTTTATCTTTTGCCATTTATTTTTTTCACCTCATACTCCTTTTCATACTGCCTGCAGACTTCCTGTTTTGCTGAATACATGCTATCAGGCATTTTTAACTTCCTGCAGTCGGTTCTCCAGTTCATCAATTTCATCTCTGATCTGAGCGGCAATTTCAAATTCCAGATCATCGGCCGCCTGTTCCATTTCTTCTTCCAGATCCAGTATTCTATTTCTGAGCTCCCGGGGGGACAGATCCTTCAGGTTTTCTTTTTGATCACCCTCAGCTGCTGAATAATCAGCTCCCGGGTCTTCTGCAACCACCATTTCTACCGGACGAACCACCTCACGCACCGGCTTTTTGATGGTTTTAGGTTCAATATCATGTTTTTCATTAAATTCCTGCTGTATTCTACGGCGTCGATTGGTCTCCTCAATAGCATTTTTCATAGAATCAGTAATTTTATCAGCATACATAACAACTTTACCATTTTTATTACGCGCAGCCCGGCCAACTGTCTGGATCAGGGGCCTTTCGGAACGAAGAAAACCTTCTTTATCGGCATCCAGAATTCCAATAAAAGAAACTTCCGGTATATCCAGCCCCTCTCTCAGGAGGTTGATACCCACCAGTACATCGAATTCACCCAGACGCAGATCGCGGATTATCTCCGATCTCTCCAGGGTATCAATTTCGGAATGCAGATACCGAACCTGAATTCCGGTCTCAGCCAGATATTCGGTCAGATCCTCAGCCATTCTTTTGGTAAGAGTGGTAACCAGTACCCGATCACCTCTCTCTTCTACCACAAAGCGGATCTCTTCCAGCAAATCATCAATCTGATTTTCAATGGGGCGTACTTCAATCTCCGGATCCACCAGACCGGTGGGCCGAATTATCTGTTCTACCACCTGCTGGCTGTGTTCCTCTTCATAAGGACCGGGAGTGGCCGAAACATAAACCGCCTGAGGTACAAGACTTTCAAATTCCTCAAAATTTAAGGGTCGGTTATCCAGAGCAGAAGGCAGTCGAAAACCGTATTCCACCAGTTTTTCCTTCCGGGAACGGTCTCCGGAAAACATCCCTCCGATCTGTGGTATTGTCATATGTGATTCATCAATTATCACCAAAAAATCATCCGGGAAATAATCCAGCAGTGTATTGGGCCGGGAGCCCGGAGGACGTCCGTCTAAGTGACGGGAATAATTTTCAATTCCCGAACAAAAACCCATCTGTTCCAGCATCTCGAGATCATATCGAGTTCTCTGTTCCAGACGCTGGGCTTCCACCAGTTTGTTCTGTTCTTTTAGCTCTTTTAATCTCTCTTCCAGCTCCTGTTTGATGCTTTTTACAGCTCTTTTGGTTTTCTCCTCCGGGGTTACAAAGTGGCTGGCCGGGTAAATAGTAACCTCCTGCATATCGGCCTTCACTTCCCCGGTAACAGTATTTATCCGGGAAATACGTTCAATTTCATCCCCAAACAGCTCAACCCGCAGGGCATAGTCTTCATAGGAGGGATAAATTTCCAGCACATCTCCCTTTACTCGAAAATGACCCCGGCTTAAATCCATATCATTTCTGCTGTACTGCAGCAGGGTTAGTTCACGTAAAATTTCATCTCTTTCTCTTATCATACCAACTTTTAGACTGCAGGACAGATCCATATAATCCTCCGGTGAACCCAGACCATAGATACAGGACACACTGGCCACAATTAAAACATCCTTTCTTTCAAATAAAGACCTGGTGGCCGAAAGACGAAGTTTGTCTATATCTTCATTCATCGAAGAATCTTTTTCTATATAGGTATCAGTCTGAGGCACATAAGCCTCGGGCTGGTAGTAATCATAATAACTAACAAAGTATTCAACCGCATTATGCGGAAAATATTCCTTAAATTCATTACACAGCTGAGCGGCCAGTGTCTTATTGTGAGCTATAACCAGGGTCGGCTTCTGCACATTTTCCACCACCGCAGCCATTGTATAGGTTTTACCCGTTCCGGTAGCTCCCAGCAGAGTCTGATGCCGGTGATTTTTCTGGATCCCGGTGGTCAACTCTTTAATAGCCTGGGGCTGATCTCCCGCAGGATCATAAGGAGCAACCAGTTCAAAATCTCCCATTGCCGTATTTAACCTCCCAGTTTTCTAACTGATTTTTATAAAAGTATCCTGTTTCTTTTTATCTGCTATTTTTGAAAACAGCTTTTAAAATCTTCCTATCTCATCTTTACATATTATATCATATTTTTTCATTTTTCTTTTTGGGCTATTATATTATATCAATAATTATTATTAATTTAAAGTATAACTCCTTATTAACTGAACAAACATTTGCGGTATCCTGTTGTTACCCCCGCCCTTTTTTATTTTTTAAAACAGCAAAAAAGTCCGGGGTTTTTAAAGACCCCGAACTCCTGGGAAACTGTTTTTATTTTTAAGTTCAATTTAACATATCCGGCAGGAAGCTTATCCTTTTATTTTTTAGACATTTTTGTGATAATCCTGAATTGGTTTGACATCCAGATTATTGCTGCGCATTTTTCCAATTCCCTGTACGGCAGCTTCTGCTCCCTGAATTGTGGTGGCAATAGGAACTTTCCGGAGCAGAGCCTGTCTTCTCATTTTGTATTCATCAAACTTGGGACCTTTACCCTGGGGTCGATTAACTATAAAATGTATATTCCCATTTTTAATATGGTCTATTATATCCGGGCGGCCCTGATCTATTTTATAAACCTGTTCTATTTCAATATCTCGCTCGCGAAGATATTCTGCTGTACCGGCCGTAGCCATAAGATTAAAACCGAGTTCTCTAAATTTGCGGGCAACTTCAACAACTTTGGGTTTATCTCTGTCGGCTACTGTTAAAAGCACGGTTCCTTCGAGAGGTAAAGGATCTCCTGCTGACATCTGTGACTTTGCAAAAGCCAGACCAAAACTTTCATCAATACCCATTACCTCTCCGGTTGATCTCATTTCCGGACCCAGTATTATATCCACCCCGGGGAATTTTATAAAGGGGAATACAGCTTCTTTTACGGAGATATAGTCCGGGTCTGTAGTCTCGGTAAAATTCAATTCTTCCAGGCTCATACCCAGCATGGTTTTTGTAGCCAGTTTGGCCAGGGAGAATCCTTTCGTTTTACTGACAAAGGGAATAGTTCGTGAAGCACGGGGATTAACTTCCAGCAGGTACACCTCTTCCTCTTTAACTGCAAACTGAATATTGATCAAACCCACCACATTCAGCTCAGCCGCAAGTTTCTGAGTCTGATCAGATATCTTCTCAATAACCTCATCAGAAAGGCTGTAAGGCGGCAGAGCACAGGCACTATCACCGGAATGAACACCTGCCATTTCAATATGTTCCATCACTCCACCCACAACACATTTTTCGCCATCAGAAATAGCGTCCACATCAACCTCAATGGCATCTTCTAAAAATTTATCTATCAGTACCGGATGCTGGGGTGATACATTAACCGCCCTTTCCATATAGTCCTGGAGAGACTCATCATCATAAACTACTTCCATAGCCCTGCCCCCCAGAACATAAGAAGGACGGACCAGTACCGGATAGCCAATATCCCGGGCAATTGTGCGGGCTGATTCAAAAGACTGACCGATACCATTTTGGGGCTGACTTAAAGAAAGCTTCTCCACAATTCCGGAAAATTTCTCCCGGTCTTCTGCCAGATCAATACTGGAAGGAGAGGTCCCCAGAATCTTAACCCCTTCCTCTTTCAGCTTATTGGCCAGTTTTAAAGGAGTTTGCCCTCCAAACTGCAGGATCACCCCATCCGGGTCCTCCTTGCTGCAGATATCAAGTACATTCTCCAGGGTTAGAGGCTCAAAATAAAGTCTATCAGAGGTATCATAATCAGTACTCACCGTTTCCGGGTTGCAGTTGACCATAATTACTTCAACATCTTCTTCCTCCAGGGCATAAGCCGCCTGTACACAGCAGTAATCAAACTCAATGCCCTGTCCTATCCGGTTGGGACCACCACCCAGCACCATGACCTTTTTCTTATCTGAAGTTCGAACTTCCTCTTCAGATTCATAGGTGGAGTAAAAATACGGAGTATAGGCCTTAAATTCGGCGGCACAGGTGTCAACCAGTTTATAAACCGGATCAATTCCCAGCCTTTCTCTGAGATTGCGTATATCATCTTCCTCACATTTAAGAATATGGGCCAGCTGTCTGTCCGAAAAACCATACTGTTTGGCTCTGAAGAGGAAATCAGAATCTATCTCTTCCTGATCTCTGAGTTCAAGCTCCATATCCAGAATTTCTTTCATATTATATAAAAACCACTTATCTATCTTGGTGGCTTCATATATATCCTCTATATTCATACCCATTAGCATTGCATATCTTATATAAAATACCCGTTCTACATTGGGAATAGATAATTTTGATTTTATCTCTTCTTCCAGTTCTTCATTTCCTCCCTCAGAATCACGGGCAGCAATTAATTCTTCATAACTGTAATCATCTTTTCCATCTGCACCCCAGCCAAATCGCCCCTGCTCCAGTGAGCGCAGTGCTTTCTGATATGATTCCTTAAACGTCCGGCCAATACCCATGACTTCTCCGACCGCCTTCATCTGAGTTGTTAATGTATCATCAACTCCCATAAATTTATCAAAATCCCAGCGCGGAACCTTGGTCACACAGTAGTCAATAGCCGGTTCAAAACAGGCCGGAGTCTCTTTTGTAATATCATTGGGCAGCTCATCTAATGTATAGCCCACCGCCAGTTTGGCCGCAATCTTGGCAATTGGAAAACCGGTGGCTTTGGAAGCCAGAGCTGAAGATCTGGAAACCCGGGGGTTCATTTCCACCACCACCCGGCGTCCATTTTCCGGATTAATGGCAAACTGTATATTGGATCCCCCGGTCTCCACACCAACTTTTCTGATTATCCTTAGTGCTTCATCACGCATCTGCTGATATTCCCTATCGGTTAAAGTCTGCACCGGAGCCACAGTAATACTGTCCCCGGTGTGAACACCCATGGGATCCACATTTTCCATAGAACAGACAATGACCACATTGTCATTTTTGTCTCTCATGAGCTCCAGTTCAATTTCTTTCCAGCCAATTACAGACTCCTCTACCAGTATCTGGTTGGTGGGACTCTGAGAAATTCCATTATCGGCAATCTCTTCCAGCTCTTCAACATTATAGGCAATTCCTCCTCCTGAACCTCCCAGAGTAAAAGATGGTCTTATGATCAGCGGAAAACCCACTTCTTTTGAAAAAGAGATTGCTCCTTCTACTGTGTTAATATGGGCACTTTTTAGAACACCGACCTCTATCTCCCGCATCACATCTTTAAACTGCTGGCGATCTTCAGTAGTCTGAATGGCATCAAAGTTGGCTCCAATCAATTCTACGTCATTATCCTTTAATACTCCCGATTTGGAAAGATCAGAAGCAAGATTAAGCCCGGTCTGTCCACCCAGAGTGGGCAGCAGGGCATCAGGCTCTTCTTTTTTTATTATCTTTTCCACAATCTCAGGTTCAAGCGGTTCAATGTATGTTCGATCCGCCATTTCAGGATCAGTCATAATTGTGGCCGGATTGCTGTTTAATAATACAACTTCATATCCTTCCTGCCGTAAAGCTTTACAGGCCTGAGAACCGGAATAATCAAATTCACAGGCCTGGCCGATAACAATAGGCCCGGAACCAATAATTAATATTTTTTCCAGGTCAGTTCTTTTGGGCATCCCTATACCTCCTTATTAATTTTTGGCAAAAAAAATTCAGGCCATCAATTCCACAAATTCTTTAAAAATATAGCGGGAATCTCGAGGCCCGGCCGCTGCTTCAGGGTGATATTGAACTGTCATACATTTTAAATCCCGGTGGCGAAAACCCTCCAGAGAATCATCATTTAAATTGACGTGTGTTATCTCCAGGTCTTTTAGATAGCCATCATCCTGTCTTTTTCTTTCTTCATCGGGAAAGACCACTCCAAAACCGTGATTTTGTACTGTAATTTCAACCTGTCCAGTGTCTAGATTTTTTACCGGATGATTGGCCCCTCGATGTCCAAATTTTAGCTTATACGTATCAAGTCCAAGGGCCCGACCCAGTATCTGCTGTCCAAAACATATTCCGAAAATTGGTTTTTTCCCCAGCAGTTCTTTTACCGTTTCCACACCATAGCTAACACCGGCCGGATCTCCGGGACCATTGGATAGAAAAACTCCATCGGGATCCTTCCTTAAAATGGCTTCTGCTGAAGTGGAGGCCGGAACCACAGTTACTCTGCAGTCGGATTCAACCAGCATCTCCATAATTGACTTTTTACATCCAAAATCAATTACCACAACATGATACTTACCCTGCTCATTCCACTCATATTCCTGCTCACAGGTAACATGCTGTACCATATCTCTTCCTTTCAGGCCGGGCAGCTGCTGGGCTTTTTTCTTCATAGTGGTGCTGTCGATTTTTTCACCCACAGTAATTATGCCTTTCATGGCACCATCCCGGCGAATATGTCGGGTTAAAGCCCGGGTATCAATCCCCTCAATACCAATGATTTCATTCCGATCTAAAAAGCTTTTTAAAGATTCTTTGCTGCGCCAGTTCTGAGGATAATTGCAGTATTCCCGAACAATAAAGCCTTCTACACAGGGGGCAGAAGACTGGCTGTCTTCTGGATTCACACCATAATTCCCGATCAGTGGGTAGGTCATTGTAACTATCTGTCCCCAGTAAGAAGGGTCAGTAATTATTTCCTGATAACCGGTCATACTGGTATTAAAAACAACTTCTCCGCTCGTTTTCTTACCTTTACCGGCAAATACTGTCCCCGAAAATATCTTTCCATCTTCTAAAATTAAATGTGCCTTTTTAATAATAACTCCTCCTCCCTTGCTGTAAAATTATTAAACCTTGCTGAATAATTATTTAAGGCACCTGGTCATCATAGAACTAAATATGAGCAAAATATATTATTTTGTTTTTAAAATATATAATAAAAAAATTTATTCTTCTACAAATTATATAGGATACACTGTAATTTTTCAAGGCAAAATTTCTTTAATATCAATATTTTTCACCAGCAGAAGTGAAGATGATCCATATTTAAGTAAAAGGATCCTCCTGCAGATGAGCCGTTACTTCTCCTGCCTTCTCACAAACAAGAGGAACCAGAGTCTGCTTTAGATAATCTTCTGTAATACGGGCACAGGGACCGGAAACACTGATTGCTCCTTCAATAACTTCATCTTTTCCCAAAATAGGTGCCGCCGCACAGCGCACTCCTTTCTCTTTTTCTTCCATATCCAGGGCATACCCCTTTTTTTGGATCTGTTTCAGTTCTCGATGCAGTGTTTCGGGATCAGTAATAGTATTTTTAGTAAATGCTTTAAATTCCGTCTCCTGTAAATAATGTTCCAGCTGCTGTTCTTCCAGATGAGCTAAAAGCACCTTACCGGCCCCTGTGCAATAAGCCTCTCCTCTGCTGCCAATACCGGCGAACATCCGAATCATATTTGTGGACTGTACCTGATCTACATACACCACCTGAAAATCCTCCAGGATTACCAGATTGGATGTTTCATTACAGCTGGCAGCTATTTCTTTTAAATAGGGGTGGACAATCTGTTTCATATCAAAGCTGTTTTCTATATTATCTGCCAGTTTATAGGAGCGAATTCCCAAACGGTAATGGCCCTCCTCATTCTGATCCACATAACCCAGATCCAGCAGGGTATTTAACAGACGGTGCACAGTACTGATATTCAGGTTAACCTTTTTACTTATTCTGCTGAGAGTTATCGGGTCCGGACTGCTGACAAGCTGCTCATATATTTTCATGGCTTTTACAACTGATTTTACTCTATTATTTCCGGTCATATTTAAACCTCTTTTGCATTTTATTTCAGATATTCCTGTTCCAGAATTTCAACCGCCTTCTGCAGCTGTTTATCTTCAACATCATTTTCTTCAGGTATGATTTCGTCTTCCTCGGGAACATCCAGTTCTACTTTTACATCAGGATTAACTCCCTGTTCGTAAATATTCACTCCTGATGGCAGATAAAAGTTGGCGGTGGTCAGCTTTATAGCTGTACCATCATCCAGAGGCAGCAGGGTCTGAACACTTCCTTTGCCAAAAGTGGTGGTTCCCACCAGTTTTGCTCTTTCATAATCCTGAAGAGCTCCGGCAACAATTTCAGAACCACTGGCACTGCCTTTATTTATCAAAACAACAAGTGGAAGATCAACGGACTGAATATCATCACTGGCATACCAGGATTCTTCACCCATCCTGCTCTTAACGGTCAGCAGTTCACCTTCTTCAATAAAATTACTGGCAGAATTAATCGCCTCTGGAAGCAGCCCTCCCGGGTTATTTCTCAGATCGAGTATAAGAGCCTCTGCTCCCTCATCATCCAGTTCTTTTATTTTATTTTCCAGTTTTAAGCCCACCTCATCCATGAACTGAGTAATTGAAATATAGCCTATTCTGTCAGTTTCCATCTCTCCGGTTACATAGGGAATTTCTATTCTCTCTCTAATAATTTCTACACTAAAAGGGTCTTTATCTTCACGACCAATCAGCAGTTCAACAGAGGTACCCTCTTCCCCCCTCATTAAATCTACTGCCCGCTCCTGACTCATCTCCGAAGTCGGTTTCCCATTAACCTCCAGAATAATATCTCCAGACTGAAGACCGGCCCTTTCACCCGGAGTTCCGGGAATAGGAGCAACTATAGTCAATTCCTCATCAATAGTTAGTACTCTAAGACCAATACCACCATACTCTCCTTCCATCTGAAACTGCTGTTCCTCAAACTCCTGCTCTGTTAGATAATGAGAGTATTCATCAAGATTACCAACCATACCCTGGATTGCATTTTCAATTAACTCTTCGGTGCTTTTTTCCTCCACATAATAAGCATCAATCATTGCAATAACCTGATTCAGTTTATCCAGATATTCTGAATCAAGCTCCTCTTCCTGTAAAAACAAATTAAAATTTTGACCATACACATTTCCGGAAGACAGTAAAAGCCCCGGTAAAACAAAGAGAGTTATGGACAGTATAGTAAATATAATTTTCCTTTTATTGAAATAATTCATCTTTATCACTCCTGAAATTAATATTAAATATGATCTAAAAAGATCTAAAAAGAAATTCTTAAATATAAATAAATATTAACAAATATTAATCAAAAACACATTAGTCTTCAATCTTCTACTTTATTTTTTCTTGATTATATTATCCATACCTTTATTTAAAAGATTATATTTTAATTAGTTTTTATTATTAAATAAAAATTCTCGAAATACCATTAACACAAAATGAGGGAGGGCAATCATCCTGCTCAGCCGGGATGGTTCCTTAAGCAGCCGAAACAGCCATTCCAGATAAGCCTTCTGCATCCAGACAGGAGCCCTTTCTGTTTTACCGGCCAGCACATCGAAACTTCCTCCGACAGTCATCCCTATTCCCACAGCCAGATCATTTTTATTTTTTTGGAGAAACTTTTCCTGTAATGGGACTCCCATCCCCACAAAAAGCAAATCCGGCTGGTAGCTGTTAATATCTTTTATAACAGCTTGTTGTTCCTGCTGATCAAGGTATCCATGGTGAAATCCGCAAATTTCAATACCGGGAAAATCATTTCTAATAGCAGCACTGGCCCGATCGGCAATTCCCGGTTCACCTCCTAATAAATATATACTATAACCTTCATTTACCGCTGTAGAAAATAATCTTTCCATCAGATCAAAACCTGCGACCCTCTGAGTTAATTTTTTATCCGATAACAAACGGGAAGCGAGAACAATACCCGCCCCATCGGGCACAGCCAGGTCAGCATTGTTCAGTACAGCAGCTAATTCACTATCACTCTGAGCCCGTACCACCATTTCAGAATTAGGGGTCACCACTATATGACTGTTTTTCCCGGATTCTATAAAATCCCGAACTCTATTTTCAGCCTCCTGGATATCTACTCTATCAATTTTTATATTTAAAATATCAATTTTGTCCATCATATAAAGGTCACCTTTAAATTAAATTAAGAACCTGAAGGGAATTTTTTTCATTTAGTTTTTTAAACTTCTGGGTACTGTTCTGCAGCTCGCTTTTGAACATAGTTCTCTTTTGCCAGGCCCTGCTTAATCTGATACCTAAATCTGCACCACCGGGCAAAGCTGAAATGGTAACAAAATCTCCCTGATTAAATTTATCTACAAATGCTTCTACTTTGGGATCATAGCTCACCCCAAAAAAAGGTACGTGATTAAAAGCGGCAAAAATAAGAGAATGAAGTCTAACACCCACTAAAAAATCAAGAACAGAGAAAAAAGAAATCATGGTCTCCGGCTTCTTTATTTCCGGAAGTAACATATTATCTGTCTCCAGCAGTGAGGCCAATTTTTCGGAAGCAGACCTGTCTTTAGAATAATTCAAGGGAACTATAACAATTAAGGCCTCTGTTTGCTCGGCCAGTTTCTGTACTCCTTTTGCCAATTCAGGAATATACTCCTGCTCCTTCCAGGGGCGTACAGAAACCCCAATAATTTTTCGCTGAGAAGTCAGACCAAATTCTTTTCTGAAATTAATTTCCGGCAGATAACTATCTGTAAGAGAAAAGACAGGGTCAGCTGTTCTATTTATTTTTCTATTCAGCCCCAGCTCACGAATTAAATTTATCGAATATAAATCTCTCAAAGAAACAAAATCCAGCTTTTGGCCCACTTTTTTTAACATTCTCTTGTTAATTGACCTTTCTATCGGACCCACTCCCTGAGCATATACAGCTGTAGCTTTGCCCATCATCTGGGCTAAAAAAATCGGAAATAAATAAAAAGGGATTGTTTTGCCCCCCGTAATATCCTGTAATAAACTTCCTCCCCCACTGATGAAAAGATCACAGCTGTATACAGCCTGCAGCAGTTTTTTTACACTGGTCCGAGAAACAGCATTAACCTCAAAAAGACGGGTTGTATATTCAGGATTGGATGACAGCACAGTAATATCCAGATCCTCTTCAATCTTTTTAAAGCTATGTATCATACCGGCTAAAATGGCTTCATCCCCAAGATTGCCAAAACCATAATAACCTGAAATTGTAATTTTTTTCATCGACAGATCAGCTCCCCGCAGAAATAATACCGGATAAATATCTTAAAATATTTACCACTGCCAGAAGGAGCAAACCACAAATCGTACCGACAATAAAGCCATTAATAGTTCTATGTAAAGAAACAAGCAGAGGAGTATGTATATGAGTAAATGAATTAACAATATTTATAGGCACTAAAGAAGCTGCAGTCAACAGCAGGTAATAATATCCTGAAAATTGCATTTTGTCTTTAAGCCCCAGGGCCAGAACCAGGGCCGGATATCCAATAAATATTTCTTTGAAACGGGGACGGATAACAAAAACATTTTCCAGAAGCTCCCGTAATCTTATCTCTACCGCGGGAACTGAAATTAAAGGGAAATTACCGGTTCTAAGGATAAAAATTACCCCAATTACAAAGAGCAATCCAGCAGCCAAAAAATGTTTAACTCTGGGCTGAAAATCAAGCAAACTTTTTAAATTAAAATCACTTTCAGCAGAATATTCTTTAAAAGCAAATATTCCTATCAGGATAACAGGAAGTACAAAAGACAATTTAACCCCCCGGAAAACCATTATCTGCTGGGAAAAAGATATATGATTGAGACAGGCAGCAGTGATAATCCCGGCACCCAGAAAAGAAAATCCTGCTTTTATATAGGTCAGTTTCCCCGAACCTGAAAACAGATTAAACATCAAAAATATAGGAAGAAAAATGCTCACCATCAGGGCTGTCATCTGTCTTAAAAGCATTACCTGCCCCAGCAGCAGCAGAGCAGCAAAAAATAAAACAGCCAATAATACAAAACTTATTTTTGTTGTTTGAGAAAATTTCCTGCTGGAGTAATTATCAGTAAAATACGTAATTAACACTGTTACCAGCAGGAAAATTAAAAATAACAGAAAAGTAGAACCATAAAAAGATCTAAAAGCCTGGATTCCATTTACTTCATAGCTGGTTTTGTTTATTTCATTGACCATTGTTTCCCATAATTTTTCATTTCTGCTCAAGAGCTCACCTGAATTTAATGTGTTTTCATTTCTAAAAGCTCTTATATATAGTAAACGGGAATTTCTTTCTCTGACAGCCCGGATATAGCGGGATGTTAATGTGGTATGATTATATCTCTCCATTTCCCCCTCATGTAATATATGGGTTCTTACCAAATTATAATCAATTTTTTCTGCCAGATTGCGGGAAAATTTCTGACCCGTTAAAAAGGGTTCGATATAGGCCAGAGTTACAGAAAACCTGTTCATGAAATCGGCAGTATTTGATAACACAGCCTCACTGCTGCTGTCATAATTACTGTCTCTGGTTTCAGTAAACATAAATAATCCCGCAGAAAAATCCTCAACAAAAGTTCTAAAAAAATCGCTTTCCAGAACAGGATCAGTAAACACAGGTACTACAGCAAAACCGTTTTCTGTATATTTTTGTACCCTGTTTAAATCAAAACCCTTCAGCTCAACATAATCTTTTTCCCATTCCGGAAAAAAAATGACATAGCCTATATCACCTGTTGGTTCAATGCGGAGCCCGGGAGCATTTAACTTTTTTTTCCACATATCAAGATTATCTCGAAAATACTCAATATTTTGACCTTCCGGTAAATAAATAAAACCGGAACGAGTGTTAAAGGAAAAATCATGAACCGGAAACACACTATCCAGCCCCAGCATTTCTATTTTCTGTAATTCAGAGCCAGAAAAAAAGAAAACACCATCCCGCTTCATAATATTTTCTAATTCTTTTTTATGTACTGCAATTTTGCTTATACCACTGTTTTTTATTTTATCCAGCAAATCATTCTCGGCATCGGAGATATTTTCTTCCAGATAAGAAACACTTCTGCTTTCCAGCATCAAACTAACTCTGTCATTCTCTTTTTCACTTTGATAGCGGGGTATCAAAGCTATAACAGAAACTATAATAGTCAGTATAAAAATAATCCACAGATATTTTTTCCCCATATGTATTACTCAATCCTTTCTGAAAATCTTCCACTAATCAGAAACAGTTTACCATCTGTTATTAGGGTTCTTTCAGGATTAAGAGGAAAATTTAATCTCTTGAGGTCAAAACTAAAACTAAAATCTTCCTCTTCCAAAAACCCCTCCACAAAAAATTGGGGAATAGTCAATTCTTCAACTTTTATATTTTGGGGTATAAACAAAATCCTGGTTCTCTCCCTAATAACAATTTCCAGCTGGAGACTGATATTAATCTCTGTATCTGAGATAGTTATAAAACCATCTACAAAAACCTCCCCGGACTGCAGAGTTATATTTATATTTCTCAGCCGGGGATATATTTGCTGAAGATATTTATTCAGTTGTTCTTCGGTAATAGTTAATGTCAAATCTGTATTTTGTCCTTTTATCCGATCTTCTTCTAATACCACATTTTCATATTCTGCCTCCAGATCTTCCAATAAAAGACCGTCTATTTCTATTATATCAGCTTTTAGCAGCAGATAATCTATTCGGGAATAGAAGTATTTCCAGGGGGGAAAAGAATCAACTTTTACTTCAAGATTCTCTATTTGTTCGGTACTGGCCATCATATCTCTTTCAATCTGTAAAGAAATCAAGTAAGGAGTTACATACTGGAAAAAAATAAAAATAAAAAAAATCAGTACTATAATACTAAATAATATTTTTCTTTTACCCTCACTCATCATCGTTCTTCCCTTCATGTTTTAAATAGGCTTCAATAAATTCGTCCAGATAACCATCTAGCACTTTATCCACATTTCCTTCCTCAATCTCTGTCCGATGATCCTTTATTTTTTTATAGGGGTGTAAAACATAGGACCGAATTTGATTACCCCAGGCTATCTCTTTGTGCTCCCCACGGAGTTCATCTATTTTGTCTGCTTTAGCTTCTTTTTTCATTTCCAGCAGTCTTGACTTTAATATTTTTAGAGCAGTACTCCGATTCTTATGCTGGGATCTTTCATTCTGACATTGAACAACAGTTCCGGTGGGCAGATGAGTTATCCGTACGGCAGACTCAGTTTTATTTACATGCTGGCCTCCGGCCCCACTGGCCCGGTAGGTTTCAACCTTCAAATCTGAATCATCAAGCTCAATATCAATTTCATCATCTATCTCTGGCAAAACATCAACTGAAGCAAATGAAGTATGGCGCCGGCTCGAAGAATCAAAAGGAGAGATTCTAACCAGACGGTGTACTCCCCGTTCACCTTTCAAATAACCAAAAACATATTCCCCTTTTATAAGCAGAGTAGCATTTTTTATGCCCGCTTCTTCTCCGGGCTGTAAATTAATGGTTTCCATATCATAATTCTCTTTTTCTGCCCAGCGGGTATACATCCGCAGCAGCATTTCAGCCCAATCCTGTGATTCAGTTCCTCCTGCTCCGGGATTAATGGAAAGAACGGCATTGTTTACATCATATTCACCATTTAAGCGGATTTTTAATTCCATCCGTTCCATGCTGTCACTTATATCTGAAACAATATTATTTATTTCATCATCTAATTGTTCACCGTCTTCAGAATTTAAATCAACATATACCTCCAGCTCTTCTATTTGTTCCTCTATATTATCCAGAAACTGAAGACGACTTTTTACTTTATCCAGTTTCTGAGCTGTTTTTTGGGCTGCTGAACTGTCTTCCCAAAAATCAGAACTTGACATTTCCTCTTCTATCTCTTCCCTCATCTCACGCAGATGAGACCTGTCAAAGTAAATCCCTCAATTCAAAAAACCTCTCTTTTAATTTTTGAATCTTATTTTTATAATTATAGTCTCTCATATTTATTACCTCCCACAGCACCTTTTATATTTTTTCCCACTTCCACAGGGACAGGGATCATTACGGCCTGGTTCTTCCGGTTTAACGACAGTTTGCTGGGTCTGTTGTTTTTGAGTATTGCGCTGTCCGGACTGTCTATTTTCTTTCTGTTTTTTATTGTTTAGTACAGAATTTAACTGCTGTTTTTTGAAATTTAAACGTTTATCATCTGTGGAATCTAAAGAAACATTCTCACCCGTAACCTGAACCCGGAAGAGTGTTTTAACAATATCTTCTCTAATAGAATCCGTCATCTCCTTAAACATATCAAATGATTCAAATTTATATTCAGTTAAAGGATCTTTTTGACCATAGGCCCTCAGCCCAATACCCTGGCGCAGCTGTTCCATATTATCCAGATGGGACATCCATTTGCGGTCAATAATTCTAAGGGACAAACGCCGAGCCAGTTTATTCATTAGATCAGACCCCAGCTTTTTTTCTTTTTTGGAATATGTCTCCCGGGCCAGATCTTTGAGATAATTCTCAAGCTCCTCTTTTTGGAGCTCTTCAATTTCATCTAATTCAGGTTCTTCATGAAAATTAAACTGATCCAGATGAGTGATAAGCCCTTCATAATCCCATTCAGCAGAATGAATCTCCTCTGATAAATACATATCAATAAGATCAGATATCGCTTTATTAATCATATTCAATATAATTTCTTTGAGATCCTCGGCAAAAACCACCTTCTGTCTCTGCCCATAGATAACTTCTCGCTGTTCATTCAAGACATCATCATATTCCAGTACTGTTTTTCTCATTTCGAAATTTCTGCTCTCTACCTTTTTCTGAGCTCTTTCAATAGATTTAGTGACCATTTTGTGTTCAATGGGCTGATCCTCATCTACTCCTATTTTATCCAAAAGTCCGCTGAGATTATCAGAACCAAAGAGACGCAGCAGGTCATCCTCCAGGGAGACATAAAACTGAGATGAACCGGGATCTCCCTGACGTCCTGATCGACCACGCAGCTGATTATCAATTCTGCGGCTTTCATGCCTTTCAGTACCTAAAACATGCAGCCCTCCCAGCTCTTTAACTCCTTCACCCAGCACGATGTCTGTACCCCGGCCGGCCATATTGGTAGCAATGGTAACACTGCCTTTCTCACCAGCTTTTTTAATTATCTCTGCCTCTCTGCGGTGGTTTTTAGCATTTAAAACTTCATGAGGGATGTTCTTTCGTTTCAGCCTGTGACTTAAATCTTCAGACTTATCAATATCCACCGTCCCCACAAGTACAGGCTGCCCTTTTTCATATCTTTTTTCTATATCATCCACAACTGCCCTGAATTTGGTATCCTCATCTACATAAACTCTATCCGGTAATTTTTTTCTATTCAAAGGAACATTGGTGGGGATGACAATTACTTCCATATCATAGATGCTGATAAATTCTTCTTCTTCTGTTTTAGCTGTACCTGTCATCCCGGCCAGCTTATCATACATTCTAAAATAATTCTGCTGGGTAATCTTGGCAAATGTCTGACTTCCTTTTTTAACCTTTACCCCTTCTTTGGCCTCAATAGCCTGGTGCAGACCTTCACTAAAACGGCGTCCTTCCATTACCCGGCCGGTAAATTCATCAACTATTTTGACCTCACCATTTTTGACAATATAATCTCGATCCTTTTTGAATAGACTATGGGCCTTAAGAGCCTGTTTAAGACGGTGATTAAGCTGTATATTTACATCATCATAAAGATTATCGATATCCAGAAGATTTTCTACTCTGCTGACTCCTTCTTCTGTTAAGTTCACAATATTATTTTTTTCTTCTACTTCAAAATCACGATCTTTTACCAGCTTTGGGATAATACGGTTTAATTTTCTATATTTCTGAGTTGATTCTTTCACCGGACCCGATATTATAAGGGGTGTTCTAGCTTCATCAATTAAAATACTATCCACTTCATCCAGAATAGCATATGGGTGTTTCCTCTGAACTATTTCTTCCGGATCATTGCTCATATTATCGCGGAGATAGTCAAAACCAAACTCATTATTTGTACCATATGTTACATCACATTTATAGGCCTCTCTTCTTTGAGCAACCGGCATCCCATTGAGTATAACACCTACAGAAAGACCCAAAAATCTATATATCTGGCCCATCCATTCACTATCTCTTTCTGCCAGATAATCATTTACGGTTACGACNTGAACTCCTTCACCCTTAAGGGCATTTAAGTACACAGGTAAAGTAGCCACCAGAGTTTTTCCTTCCCCGGTTTTCATCTCAGCAATTTTCCCCTGATGGAGCACAACTCCGCCCATCAGCTGTACATCATAATGCCTGAACTCTTCTTCCGTAGATCGCTGTGCGGCTTCTCTTACTACAGCAAAAGCCTCAACCAGCAGATCATCAAGAGTTTCCCCCTCCTGAAGACGCTGTTTGAATTCATCTGTTTTTGCCTTCAGTTCTGCATCAGAAAGCTTCTGCATTTTGGGTTCAAGAGAATTTATTTCATCAACTATGGGTTCCAGTTTTTCAAGTTCAATTTCATTGGGATCAACAAAAAAGCTTTTTATAAAATCAAGCATCTACCAAAATCACCTCAAAATTAATCAGGATTTTTCTCAAACAAAAATTAGTTGTATTTATTATAACATTAACCTTTATAAAACTCAATTTATACCGGAAATATTTTCACAATGTAAAAAGGGATTTTGAAATATAAATAGAATTAATTATTAACCGTTATAAATTATCACAAAGGAGTGGTTAAGATTAACAATTATCTGGAAAAAATAATGAAAAAAACAAGAGAAAGAAACAAAGGTGAACAGGAATTTCACCAGGCTGTTAGAGAAGTTCTGGAAACACTGGAGCCTGTTCTGGAAAAAAAACCTGAATACAGGAAGGCAGGAATTGTTGAAAGGTTAATAGAACCGGAAAGACAGATCGTATTTCGGGTACCCTGGATGGATGATCAGGGACAAACCAGAATAAACCGGGGTTTTAGAGTTGAATTTAACAGTGCCCTTGGACCCTACAAAGGAGGTCTGAGATTTCACCCCTCAGTTTATAGTGGAATTATAAAATTTTTAGGATTTGAACAGACCTTCAAAAATGCTCTAACGGGCCGGCCCCTTGGTGGAGGAAAAGGAGGCAGTGATTTTAATCCTAAAGGCAAATCAAGAGAAGAAGTCATGCGCTTCTGTCAGAGTTTTATGACAGAGCTGTACCGACATATTGGAGAAAAAACCGATATTCCTGCCGGAGATATTGGAGTCGGGGGCCGTGAAATCGGATTTCTTTTTGGTCAGTATAAAAGAATCACCAACAGATTTGAAGCCGGTGTTCTAACCGGAAAAGGAATTGACTGGGGAGGCAGTCTGGTTCGAACTGAAGCAACGGGTTATGGTTTAATTTACATTGTAGAAGAAATGCTCCAGGACAACGATAATTCTCTGTCAGGTAAGGAGATAGTTATTTCAGGTTCCGGAAATGTCGCCATTTATGCCGCTGAAAAAGCTCTTGAGCTGGGAGCCAGAGTAACAGCCATGAGTGATTCTGATGGATTTGTCCATGATCCGGAAGGCATAAATCTGGCAGCAATAAAAGAAATTAAAGAAGAAAAACGAAACCGAATAAGTGAATACACCGATATGCACCCCCGGGCCAGCTATCATCCAGAAAGTTCAGAGATCTGGACTATTGACTGTGATATTGCTCTGCCCTGTGCTACCCAGAATGAGCTTGATGAAAAATCGGCTCAATCTCTTGTTGAAAATGGAGTTCTGGCCATCGGTGAGGGTGCCAATATGCCCTCTACCCCGGAAGCAATTGAACTATTTGTTAATCATGATATTCATTTTGCTCCGGCTAAAGCCGCCAACGCGGGTGGAGTTGCTACCTCAGCTCTGGAAATGACTCAGAATGGAATGTGGGATTCCTGGAGCTTTGAACGGGTGGACGAAAAACTGCAGAGAATTATGAAAGATATCTATAAATTAATCAGTGCTACAGCCCGCAAATATAATATGGAAGGAAATCTGCCGGCCGGAGCAAACATAGCCTCTTTTGAAAAAGTTGCTGACGCTATGCTGGATCAGGGGGTTGTTTAGTTTAAAATAATATAATTCATCAATTTTTTTGAATCCCATTTTCTGAATCCCATTTCATATTTGAGTCTCATTTCATATTAATGAATATCCTGTAAAAAGTGTTATTTTAGGATATTTCAATTTATGATTCCTCCCATAACGGTAATGCTATTTTTGAAATTAAATAAAATTGACTTTTTGCAGTACTACAGTTTAAAACTCTTGACCCGGTTCTTTCCAGCAGGAACCGGGTTTATCCATTTTTATATAATCAATATTATGGTTCACCTGCAAAAAATACTATTTTAAGATTATATAAATTTATTATTCCTTTCCTGACAGGCCTGTTATTTTCCTGACAGCCCTGTTATATCTGAAATTAAATATAATTAACTTTTTGCAGAACAATCATATTATATTTATATCAAAATTATAAATTTGGTTCTCCTCCATAACCGTTGGTAAGTTTAAGTATATGCTGCTGTCAGCTGATATGAACATTTCGCTGCCCCTCCATTTGATACGCATGGTCGGGCCAGCATTAGCACATCGAGCGCGTCAAAGGACTCCATCATCGCATTGAGAGAAAAAAGACGAATAACGAAATTTCTGTTTCACCTTCCGCTCGTCACGACTGCGTCTCGCTCCAGGTACTAGGATTTGGGGACCGTCGGAACTGATTTAAATTTAGTTTCTTCTTGACCGAAAGAGAAGATGGGAGCTAGTCCTTTTCGTGAATGATGCAATAGCAACATATATCAATATTTTTCACCAATGGAAGTGGAGATGATCCAAAAATTTTAATTTGCCATATAGTTGAGTATTTTTATATATTTTATAGCATATAAACCAAAAAGCCAGTTAATTGCTTTACACCTCCTTATATCTATATTGACAGTCAAAAAGGTTTTTAATAAAATAATGATGATAGTGATTTTCATTATCATCAAAATATATTATTTAAGGAGTGCTAAATTACATGCAGCAGAAAAGAATATCCAGCTTAATCCTGTTGACTATCATTATTGTGGCAATTGGTTTTTTCTATTATTCTGGTTCCGAAAATCTTACAGTTTATTCGGGCAGATCAGAAAATTTAATCGGCCCTGTTTTTGATAAATTTACAGAAGAAACCGGTATAGAAGTAGATGTACGTTATGGTGGAACAGCAGAACTGGCCTCAACTATCCTTGAAGAAGGAGATAATACTCCCGCTGATGTATTTTTTGCCCAGGATGCCGGAGGTCTGGGCGCACTAACTTATAAGAATCGGCTGCAGCAAATTCCTGATGAAATATATGAAAAGGTGGATTCAAGACTGCGATCACCGGATAATTTCTGGATCGGTACTTCGGGACGGGCCCGGGTAATAAGTTATAACTCAGATCTAATCTCAGCTGAAGAAATACCCAACGATATATGGGAATTTACTGAACCGGAATGGGAGAATAAAATAGGCTGGGCTCCTACCAATGGTTCCTTTCAGACCTTTATTACAGCTTTAAGAATACATCAGGGTGAGGAACAGACTCTGAGATGGCTGGAAGGTATAAAATCCAACAATCCCCGTAATTATGAGAATAACACCAGTATTGTAAATGCTCTGGGAAGAGGAGAAATTGAGGTTGGCTTTGTCAATCATTATTATTTATTCCGTTTTCTGGAAGAAAGAGGCAGTGATTTTCCGGTAAATAATCATTACACCGAACATGATGCCGGAGCTATGATAAATATTGCCGGAATCGGTATTCTGAATACCACTTCTTATGAACAGGAGGCTCTACAGCTTGCTGGATTTCTTTTAACCCCGGAAATACAGGAATATTTTGTACAGGAAAACTATGAATACCCTGTAACCGGTGAAGTCAGCATTGAGCACAGCCAGATCCTGCCCCTGGATCAAATTAATGCTCCTGATATAAATCTAACCGACCTTGAAGATCTGGAAGGGACTCTGGAATTACTTAGAGAGGCGGGGGTACTGTAGTGTCTGAAAATACCTTTTCACTGAATTTAAAAACAGTAAATCAGATAGCTCAAAAAACGGGCCACTCAATAAAAAATATGTGGCCCTCCCGGATTCCGCTCATTTTAATTCCACCGGTTTTAATTATAACCTTATCTCTGGCAGTACCTCTGATTTATCTGGTTATAAGACTGCTCCAGACAGATGCTTCTATCTGGAATCTCTTATTAAGGCAGCAGACCTTACAGGCCCTGTTAAATACATTATTGTTAAGTGGAGCAGTGACAATTTCTTCCATTATTATTGCTGTTCCTTTAGCCTGGTTAACCGTAAGAATAGATTTTCCCGGCCGAAAATTATTTTCAATTTTAACCATAGTACCTCTGGTTATACCCTCATTGATCGGTGGTTTTACTTTTATAAGTGCCTTTGGTCGAGGTGGTTTTATCCACCAGCTGCTGCAGTGGTTAAATATAAATTTTGTTCCCGATATATACGGTTTTGGTGGGGCATGGATTCTGTTAACTCTGCTCTGTTATCCCTATGTTTTATTAACCGTTCGTTCCGCGCTTATGAACATGGATCAGTCCCAGATTGAAGCTGCCCGCACAATGGGCTTAAATCCAATAAAAACCTTCTTTAAAGTTACTTTGCCAAAACTAAAACCGGCTGTAACAGCCGGTGGCCTGTTAATAGCTCTGTATACTATCAGTGATTTTGCAGCAGTCTCTCTGCTGCAGTATAATACTTTTACCAGACTAATATATATTGAATATCAGACCTCTTTCAATAGAATTTATGCTGCGGTACTGGCCCTGCTGCTGGTAATGATGTCTTTAATTATCGTTTCGCTAGAAATGAAAAACCAGAATAACAACCATTATTACAGTGTGGGGGCCGGCACCAAACGTCATTTGATGAAAATTACCCCTGGTAAATGGAAATGGCTGGGAACAGGATTTTGTTCTCTGGTTGTTCTTTTTTCGTTAATACTGCCAGCAGGTACCATAATTTACTGGATATTTAGAGGACTCAGACAGGGAGAAGAGCTGATAATAAGGCCAGAGGCTGCCTTTAACTCTTTTTATGTGTCCTTTCTGGCCGCAATTCTTACCGTCAGTTCCGCCCTACCTATTGCCCTTGTTTCTACCCATTATAAAAGTAAATTTAGCGGATTTATACAAAACATTGCCTATGCCGGTTATGCTCTACCCGGTATTGTAGTAGCCCTTTCTCTTGTCTTTTTTGGTGCAAATTATGGCCGTTTGTTTTATCAAACACTACCCCTGCTTCTTTTTGCCTATGTAATTCTTTTTCTACCTCAGGCTCTGGGAACTCTGCGGAGCTCTCTGCTGCAGTTAAATCCTCATATTGAAGATGCCGGTTTGATTATCGGGTTTAGCAGAATGCAAATACTGCACAAAATAATTTTACCTCTTTTGAAACCGGGTATCCTGAGTGGAGCAGCTCTGGTATTTCTTACTTCAATGAAAGAGCTCCCGGCCACAATGCTTCTGGGCCCAATCGGATTTCGATCATTAACAACTGAGATCTGGAATGCAACTATTGAAGCTTTTTACACCCGGGCCGCTGTACCAGCTCTGATATTAATCATTATCTCTTCTTTTTCACTGGCCATTATTTTCAAAAGAAAAGAAGACACTGAGCAAAAATGCCAATTACAGGAATCATGATTACCAAAAGGAGAATCCGGAGATGATTATTAACCTAAAAAATATTTTAAAAACCTATCCCGAATGTGAAAGCCCTGCCTTAAATAATATAAATTTATCCATCAAATCCGGAGAAATTATAACTCTTCTGGGGCCCAGTGGATGTGGTAAAACCACACTATTACGTTTAATAGCCGGACTGGAAAAACCAGATCAGGGTGAAATATATATTAAAAACAATCAGGTCACCGGTAATCAAATCTGGGTACCTCCTGAAAAAAGAGAGGTGGGTATGGTTTTTCAGGATTTTGCCCTATTTCCGCATTTAAATGTTCAGCAGAATATTGCTTTTGCTCTCCAGAACATGAAGATCTCTGAAGAGCAGAAAAAAAATAAAATAAACAGTATTATAAAACTGGTAGGACTCTCAGGTTTAAGCAGTCAGAATCCGGCCGACCTTTCTGGAGGTCAACAGCAGAGGGTTGCTCTGGCCCGGGCTCTTATTCAGGACCCCCTTCTGGTAATGCTTGATGAACCATTTAATAATCTGGATATGAATCTGCGCAGTAAAATGCAAAAAGAAATTACAGATATAATTCATAAATCGGGCACAACAGCTGTCTTTGTAACCCACAATCAGAAAGAGGCCCTATCAATTTCCAATAAGGTAATAGTCATGGATAAGGGGCAAATTGAACAAAAAGGAACTCCCAGACAGATATATGAAAAACCAAAAACAAAATTTGTTGCTTCTTTTGTTGGCCAATCCAATATATTATCGGGAACCATAGGAAAAGAAAAAAATACTGTTATCACTCCCCTGGGCAGGTTATCCTGTAGAACAGATCATAACAAAAAACCGGGTACCAGGGTTGATCTTTCAATAAAACCAGAAGACATAAAAATAAACTCCTCGGGCAGTATTCAGGGCACCATACTTTCCCAAAAATATAAAGGACAGTATGTTGAAGCAGTAATCTCTATCAAAACCAGCAGTAATACAAAATCACCCAACAAAAATCTAAATATTTATCTAACCCCGGATGACAGTTATAAAAAAGGTGATAAACTATCTCTTTCTATCCCACCCAAAAATGTTAATATAATTTCCAGTTAGTTAATAGCTGCCCTGACCGGTTTTGAAGAATGCCTGAGCTCTTTTTCTTTTATTATAATACATTTAGTAAAATCAAGGCTCACTGCAGTTGAATAAAAAACTGACCCCGGTCCGGGGTCAGTTTTTAAAAGCAATTTTCCAGCAGCTATATATGCAAAACATACTAATTTATTAAGTAAACTTTAAAACTGAAATAGTAATATCTCTGAAGAACAGCTCAACAATTCAAATTATATTAATTATTGTTAAAGATTAAAAAATGGGCTCAATCAAACCATAATCTCCATCTTTTCTCTTATATACTACATTCACTTCTTCAGTTTCCGCATTTGAAAAAACAAAAAAGTCATGATCCAGCAAATCCATCTGCATAACTGCTTCTTCAACATTCATGGGCTTTACGGCAAATCTTTTGGTACGCACTATATTTGGTTCAAAATCTTCTTCCTCATTTTGGGAAAGAACTTCTTTTCTTCTTTTTTCTCTGTATTCTTCCTGTATTTCCTGTTCTTTTTCAATTAACTTTTTATTTATTTTTGTTTTATATTTATGAACCTGGCGTTCCAGTTTTTCCATAACCCCATCTACAGATGCATATAAATCTCCGGTTTCTTCTTCACCGCGAAGAATTAGTCCTCCCACATAGGCGGTAACCTCAACTATATGCCTTTCTTTTTCAACTTCAAAAGTGATATTAACCTCAATAGGTTCATTTTCAAAATACTTTTCCAGTTTCTGAACTTTTTTTTCAGCATACTCTTTCAGCGAAGAAGTAACCTCCACATTCTTGGCATAGGTCATAATTTTCATAAAGACCACTCCTTTCCTTTTCCTGCTCATCAATTAGAGTAAATATTTGTTCTCCTGCAGTCAACTCAAAGAACAATTCCTTCTTCAAACTGACTTTCAATTAACTTTAATGAAATATAACAATTATAAAGTAAATTTTAAATATATTTGTTAAATCTTATTTAATATATTCTACAAAAAACACCTGATCTCCTGCTTTTATTTCTTTGCCCGGCATATTATACAAAAGCCCTAACCGAATAACCGGTAAGGGCGGTAAGGACTCTATTTTTTTCAAATTATACAGATATCACATTCAGATATAACATTTTTCCTGATTAAAGCCCGGATTATACCTTAACTACATTTGCAGCCTGAGGGCCGCGGTCTCCTTCTACTATTTCGAACTCGACTTCATCTCCTTCAGCAAGACTTTTAAAACCTTCTTCCTGAATAGCTGAAAAATGAACAAAAACATCTTCTCCATCTTCTCTTTCAATAAATCCATACCCTTTTTGTGAATCAAACCATTTTACTTCTCCAGTATAAATCATATTAAATTCCTCCAGTCTAATTTTAAATATGTTATTGCCCATAATATATCATAGTGTTTTTTTTCTGTCAAATAATACACTCTCATCCTCAGCCAATCAGGTCCGCAGTGGAAAGAGTATAGACATAAATATGATTAACCCCGGTTTTTAATGTTAAAAATCTTCCCAGTTCATTCACTGTACTGCCAGTAGTAAAAATATCATCCACCAGAAGAATATTAACCCCCTGCAGCTGTCTTTTGCCCTTTTTAAAAGAAAATACACCTTTTATTGCTTCTTTTCTTTCCCGATAACTTAAATTATAAAGTGGGGGAGTGTTTTTTTTCCTTATTAATAAATTATCCAAAAGCTTTAAGGAAAGCCGCCTGCACATTTCTTCTGCGAGCAGACGGGCCTGATTAAAGCCCCGTTCTCTCTCCCTTTCTTTATGCAGGGGAACCGGCATAACTACATCAATCGACATTTTTTTGTAATATTCTGAATAATAAAGTGAAAGTAAATGTCCCAGGGGACGGGCCAGCTCTTTTTTTCCATGATATTTAAAATCAGCAATTATCTGCTGTACTGCTCCCCTGTAAAAAAGAGGAGCTCTGGCCCGCTCAAAAAAATATGTAATAGCTTTACAAAAATTACATTTTTTTTGCCCCTTATCTCGTTCTGAGAAATTAACTTGACGTCCACATTTCACACAGTAATTTAATACATAAGAAAATTTTTTTAGACATTCCTGACATAAACCCTCTATTTCGACAACATTCTGAGGGGAATCACACTGCAAACATCTTTCCGGCTCGGGAAAGACAATATCCATTAACAGCTTAAAAACATCCATAACCTAACCCACCAGATCCTTAATATCATAATTAATCTTGATATCTTCTATCTTTTTTCTTGCCCGCTGCAGGGCATTATCAACTGTCTTTAGCTTTACATCCATCAGGTAAGAAATTTCTTCATATGATTTATTATCCAGATAATGCATAAATACCTTTCTCTCCAGTTCTGTCAATTCCTCTTTTATATCTTCAAAAATAAGAGACAATATCTCCCGGCAGATAAATTTTTCTTCCAGATTTTCACTTTTATCCGGCAAAATTTCATTAAAACTTCGTCCCTTTTCATTATCATAATCCAGTGTTTTATTAAGTGAAGTTGAATTATTAAGTGGTATGTGTTTCTGACGGTTGGCCTTTTTTATAGCAGAAATTAACTGCCTATGGATACACAGCTGACAGAATCCCCTGAAGGAGGCCTGTTTGGAAAAATCATAGTCCCTAATAGCCTTAAACAAACCAACCATACCCTCCTGTATTACATCATCTTTATCAAGACCTTTGATGAAAAAATACTGGGCTTTAGAATAAACAATATCCATGTTCTCATTAATTAAATACTCAACTGCATTTTTATCCCCGTTTTGAGCATTTTTAATGATTTTTTCCTTATCCTGCTTTTTTAACATGAAATCACCTCATTAAATCACTTATTCTATATTTTTTATTTAATCAAACTGAGAATTTCAAGAAGAGAAACCTCCATCTTTAATAAGGTGAAAATTATTAAAAGAATCATCAAAAAAAATAAAACATTATAATCACCATAACTTAATTTTCTTTCAACTATCCTATTTTTAAATATTTTTTTTAATTTTTGCATATTCTGTGTTTTATATTATTTTTTACAGTATTTTTGCTGCCTGCAGCTTTATTATAAAAATAAAAATACCGTTACTCACTTACAACCTCCCTTCCTGCTATTTTATAAAAAATTAATCAAAATCAAATAGAATTTATCTTTTCATGATAAATCCAATGCTCAACAGGGGAGCAGACCGCTGCCAGTAGTTATTACCCAAACTGATAGACAGGCGATGGGATGATATTACCGGTAGTGTAATTCCTCCTTCAACAGTTAAACCTTCCTGACCTGTTAAAAAATAACTGCTTCGGGCAAAGAAATTAGTATCTCCCTGAAGCTGACTCTCAAAACCGAGTCCCATTCCTGCTCCCAGAGTACTTCCCGGGTTACTAAAATCAGTATTCAATACCAGGTCCAGACTGAGATCATACTCATTCTCCTGTATGAAATTGATTTTCCACACTCCACCCGCATTTATTTGATGTTCATCTGATAAATAAACGAATTTTAGTTCTGCATCATTAATATAATCAATATTATACTGAGTATTTATCATTAAATTCTTTATCTCCTCACCATCACTGCTGAAGGAATAATGTACACCTTCAAAACTGGGTTCCAGAGCCGAAGCTGTCTGGATTAAAAATAAAAACATCAAAATAACAAATATTCCGGCTGTAAAACTTTTTTTGATCTTAAGCACAATACTCACCTCTTGGAATTTTATAAAATAGTTTATTTAATAAATCGCTTAATCTTTTTCTTATTTTTTATAAGGAATAACAATAAATCATTGTAAAAATAAAAGTAGATAAACTAATTATTCTCTTGTGATTATCAGACTATTACCTACTTCTCTTCGGGAGCGGGGGTTATTAACCAGAAAATTTCTGATTACCATACCTGCTGAATCTCCTCCATCAAGATTCATCGCTTCCACTGCTCCCAGTTCTTTTAGCAGCTCTGACAATTCTTTTAAGGAAACACCAATACTAAATTCCGGCTGCCTTCCATCAACAGTAACAAAAATAAGTTTATTATCCTCTGTTAAACCAACAGCTGACCGGGGAGCTCGGCCCTGCAAAATATCATCCTGGAATTTTTCTTCCTGCCCTGTGATAAAAACTTCTCCTTCTTTTAACAGGCGGGGCCCTGCACTTAAGGCAGAATCAACAGCATATTCATCTCCTGTTACCAGACCTGAAAAATTATATTCCTTCCCAACTTCCTTCCCCGGCAGGAGACTAAAAACTTTAGATATAAAATCACCTGTAGCAGCAATCACATAACCATTTTGGGGAATAATATTGTTAAAATCAATAATACCATGATGAACTTCAGCCACAGTATCATTTTCTACAACAATTAAACGAGCCTCTTTATGTATCTCAGGAGTTTCTTCATCATAATATCTGTTAAATATAATAAGGTCATCACTGCCCGGAGGTCTATTAACTCCTTTTATATCTATAGTATCATTTATAAAACCTTCCCAGTCCAGACGATCTATTATTATCTCACCATCTTCAGTAATAACCAGAGCCGTTCTGTTATATATTGGTTCACTTATAACCTCTCCCCCTTTAACCATAAGACCCAGGGGATAACCCCGGGCATCAAAATAGCCTCCATTCACAGCGGCAATTGCCCCTTTTTCAGTTACTATATCCTGGAGAGCCTTTCGGGAATATAATGAGTTTCCGGCCAGAACCGGCTCCACAAACAGATTAGAAAAATTATAATTCAACTCCAGAACAGTAAAAGAACGGGGGCCGATCCAGCTATAACTTTGAATCAGACTGTAGTCCAGTCCCAAAGCAACTCGGGCATTATTAATAACATTATGGGGGCGAGGTTCTTTTAGATCAACAACTTCTATGTCAGAAGAAATTTCATTAAATCCTTCCTCAAAAAAACCTTTACCCTGAACAGTACCCAATACAGAATAAATCCGGGCTGACAGATCTTTATATCCATCTTTTTCTTTAATCACATATGCTTCAGTTGATTCCACCCCCTCTTTTATTAATTTATTGTCCTCAGACCAGCCTTTATAATCAGCAATATCTAAAATATCTTTTTGAGATTCCTCTATTTTTTTTAAAAGAGCACTTCTATATATGACGGCACCCGTCTGATAGGAACCAGGATTATTATAAATAGAAAGCCGGGCTACTCTATTTTCAAGTATTCCACATAAAATTTTATTAATATCCAGGGTATTAACAATTCTCATATTATTTCCTGCACGTTTTATAGAAAACAAACCGGGATAACGAGAATCACCTTCTATTATAGGTCCTTCAAAATTGATGCTTGCCCCTGATCCCAGGAAATTATCCTGACTCTCATATAACAAAATATCTCCCTTTTCTGCTATGTAATCATCTCTTCTTATCCAGACCTCTTTTCCCTGTTCAATTAGATTTTCTGCAGCTTGATTGGCCCTTTGTTCCGAAAAATATGGTCCTTTAACCAGTTTATACAGAATATCTTCTTTAATAATTGATAAATCGGAAAAACCTTCATCCAAAAGATCATCCCTAATACTTTCTATATTATTTCTATCCTCAGAAGCAAAAATTTGCATTAAAAAAGAAGAGTTTTTATATTCCTGGTTACCAACTCTATATTCTACTCCTGCCTTGAGTTTTATTTTTTCAATTGAGTCTCCCTCATATATAGCAGCAGTAATATCATTGACCGGGGTAAAGACAAAATTCTGTCCCCTATGTAATTCAAAACTTAACTCCTTGTTCCCCCTGATAAATTCTCTTATAGGAGGTGAAAAACCTGCTGTCCTGGCAGATGAAAAGGTGATTATTAAAAGAAATAATACAATCCACAAAACCCTTCTATTTAGATTCTGGCCCATATCTGCACACCTCCATATAATTATTTACCAGGATGCCATTAAATCCCTTACCCCAAAACCACCAGGAAGGTTTTTCACACCAAAAACAAAATAAAATTCAAAACTTATATCAGAATATTATTTATATTAATTATAACATAAATCAAGCTTCATATATATTTGCCATTTGTTAAAATTATAATACATCTCAAACAAAAAAACAATACCTTTCTCCGTATTGACAGGGATTTCTGGCTATTTTTTTATATTTAATTTATGGAGAACCAATCCTGTTAATAATTTTGGGTAGAAATCTGTTGATTTTTGCGGCATTCTTTCTCCACAGTCAGCTACTTTCTTAACCATGGAAACAGGAGTGGGCCTCAGGATGAAACAGGCTTGATAACAGCTATCATCAAGTCTTTTTAAAGTATTCTCACGTCCGCGAACATAATCAATATTCTGTTTTTGGGCCAGTGCTTTTTTATCAAAACCGAGATGTTTTTCAAGTATTGCCTTATGCAAAACCGCCACATCCAGACTCTTCCAGGATTCAGAATGTCCGTGATTTATCTGGTCCATTATTACTTTTCTACTATTTTCAGCAAGGGAAATCACTCGATATTTTTCACTATCCTTGCTGTAAAACCCAAAAACATTATTCACCTGATCGGCATTATCAAGCTCATTAAACATTTCTTCCGGCCGGGAATATGTTTGTATTGTGAAATTTTCGGATAGTCCCTTTAAGAAATCTTCAGTTTTAAAGTCTTCAATTCCATATAACAGTCTATGTGTAGCCAGAATAGTCAGTCCGGGATCTTCAAAATTGAAAAAGGTCATAAGTCTTCGATCAAAATCTCCCTGATATCCCTTTTTTTCACATTCCTGTTTAAAGTTCAGAGCTGTCTGATATCTATGATGACCATCTGCTATATATAAATCCTTTTTCTGCATTTGTTCCTGGATAAGATCTATTTTTTTTTCATCTGTTATTGACCATAATTTATGTATATTCCCCTGTTCATCTTTTATATCAATCAATGGCAGCTCCTGACTGCTTGTTTCTACCAGCAGCTGTCTTACTATCTTTTTCTCATCGGAATACATCATAAAAATATGCCCTAAATTGGCTTCAGCTGCTCTCAGGAGATTCAGTCTGTCGGCTTTAGGACCTTCCATTGTCTCTTCATGAGCTTTTATACTTGTTTCTCCCTCTCCAATTTTTCCAAGTCCAGCAAAACCAATGCGCTTTTTTTTGATACCCCCAATTTCATATTCCTGTTCATATACATAAAACCCGGCTTCCAGATCCTGAATTAAAATCTGATTTTGTATCCAGTTCTCTAACTTTTCAGCTGCCGTTTGATGCTCTTTGGCAGTATGTTCTCCATGACCCAGTATTATATTAACAATATTATAGGGGTTTTTGCTTAAATATTTTTGTTTTTCATCATTTCCGATTTTGTCATAAGGTGGACTTACCACCTCACCCAGATTTTCTATTTTTTTAGCATTATACCTGTAACCCTTAAGGGGAAATATATCAGCCATCTGTTAATACCTCCTTCAATTATTCTCTTAAATTATACCACACTCGAATTAATTATCAAAACACAGGAAGCATTTTTTTACTTTTAAACAGTTTTACCAAAAAAAACAGCCCTCATATTGTTTTCCCGGGCTGAAAAAAACTGATATTTTTGTTTTAGATGCATTTGAAAAATACACTTAAAAAATTATTAAATCGACTCTATTTTCATAATTAAATCACGGGTTAGGCATTATTTAGAACATTGTCGGAAAATTCAACTGTAATAATAGTTCCCTCACCAACTGTACTTTCAACTTCTATTTCTCCACCATGTATCTCAATAATCCAGCTGGCAATTGACAGTCCCAGCCCGGTACCTTTTTTCTCTGAACGAGATTCGTCCACTCGATAAAAGCGCTCAAATATATGGGGAATCTCTTCTTCTGGAATCCCCTCTCCGGTATCTTTTATTTTAATTACAAAACTGGCCTCTTCTTCAAAAGCCTGAATAAGAATATCCCCTCCGGCAGGGGTGTATTTTATACTATTATCAACAAAAATCCTGATCATCTGTTTTATTAATCTTCGATCTCCATAAAACCGGAGATTAGCTTCAATGTCCACATCGAGGTGATGTTCTTCTTCCAGTAAAGATGTTTCTCTAATGATCTCAGAAATTAATTCATTAAAATCAAACTCCTGTCTATTTACATTAATATCTTCACTATCTCCCCGGGCTAAAAAAAGCAAACTCTCCATCATTGACTTTATATTGGTCACTTCTTTTTTGATAGCTTCAATTGCCTCATCTCTTATCTCGGCTTCTTCTTTACCCCACCGATCGAGAAGATCAATATAACCCTGAATAACTGAAATGGGGGTTCTTAATTCGTGTGAAGCATCGGAAACAAACTGCTGTTGACGGTAAAAAGCTTCCTCCAAACGGTCCAGCATGGAATTAAATGTTTCAGCCAGTTCAGTTAATTCATCCCTGGGCTCTTTTTCTTCCAGCCGCTGACTGAGATCAGAAACTGTTATATTGTTAACGGTTTTTATCATCTGGCTTATAGGTTTTAAAGTTTTTCGGGTAACAGTATACCCTATCATAATAGCTACAATACTGCCCACAACTGAAGTAAATACCAGTACATTAAATAACTGTTTCATAAATTCTGTTTCAACTTTTTTATCCCTAACTATCTGCAGATAACCATTTGTGAACAGGGAAAAGGGAAGTTCTGTGGTGCTGTACATAAAATTTTTGTCTCCCTCTCTAACAGTATTAAAGCCACTTACAGCTGGTAATTCAACATCTTTGAGCACTTTTGATTCAGCCATAATCTGGCCTTCCTGGTTTAAAATTCTAAAATAAATGTTACCTTCTATTTCACTAATTTCCCTAAGCAATTCTGCCCCATAGGAAGTAGATCTCCAAAGCTGAGAACGCTGAAGCTGAGGGAGAACATACTGCAGAGTACTGTTAATACTATTTTTAACTTCCCTTTCAATATAATTATTTAAGATAAAGTATACACTGGAATTCAGGGCCAGAAGAATCAATATAAACATGGAAGAATAAACCAGCGTTAATTTCCAGGAAATCTTTTTAGGTTTGCGGAAAAATTTCATATTATTCCTCCCTTAAAACATAACCAACTCCTCTGACAGTTTGAATTAATTTATTTTCAAAAGGATCATCAATTTTACTTCTCAGATAACGAATATATACATCAACTATATTGGTTTCACCTGTATAATCATAACCCCACACTTCTCTAAGCAGCTGTTCACGGGAAACAACTATATCCTGGTTTTTTAATAAATATTCCAAAAGGTCATATTCTTTTTTGGTTAATTCTATTTCTTCTCCATCTCTTTTTACTACATGACGTTCTGTCTCCATAACCAGATTATCTATTTTCAACACTTCTTTATCTTTAGTATCAAAACGTCTAAGTTGAGCTCTTATCCGGGCCAGCAGCTCTTCAATATCAAAAGGCTTGGTGACATAATCATCAGCTCCATAATCAAGCCCTTTAACTTTTTCGGGAACACTATCTTTGGCAGTTACCATAATGATGGGAATATCTGATTGTTCTCTTACCCGGGAGCAAACTTCCATACCACTCATTTCGGGCAGCATAATATCAAGCAGTACTAAATCATAATCATTATTTGCAAAACTTTCCAGTCCCTGTTCCCCGCTGCGGAAAGAATCAACCTCATAACCCTCATGCATTAATTCCAGTTCCATAAAACGGGCTATTTTTTTTTCGTCTTCAATAATCAAAATTTTTCCGGACATAAAATTCCACTCCTTTACTTTTATCAATCAACATCAAAAATTTATTCCATTTTCAATTTTTTGGTTCTTCCATTTTTGTTTTTTTATTATTCTCCCCATATTCACAGACGAGCCGCACCAGAGTGTTATAAAGCTCCATCTCCCCTTCCCCCTTACCAACTTTAAATTTATATTCCCGATTATTGTTGATAATCTTAATAATACTGGACAGGGAAAATAATTTTCTGTTTTTTTCAATCACAATACTGTCAATTCTGGGATATGGTATGCTTCTAATAGAAACATCACGGGCCAAAAGTGTTTTCTTAACCAGGATTACTCTCTTATTGGTCAGACTTATAAAATGGCGATGCAGTTTAAAGGTACATTCTACTTTTTCTCCCTCAAGTCTTAAATTCTCAATATACTTTTCCGGTTTACTGGTTTTGGTACCACTAAAAACACCCATCTGTCTCCTCCTTACCAATAGACTAAACTGTTATTATTATATAGAATTCCAGAAATTGTGTATAATACCTTTCTTTTTTTATAAGGTTTAATCTAAAATTAAGCTGAATAAAAATCTCAAAAATAAACAGCTGTAAATACAAACCATGGTTATCTATTGCTAACTATGTTATAATTTAAACAATATCATATTACAGTAAAATACATTTTAATTATTACATACAGTGAGGTGTCAGGTGAAATCATGATATGGAATAAACAAAAAGAATGCATACCCCGCAGTCAGATGAAAGAATGGCAAAACAAGAAATTAAAAGAAACTGTAAACACAGTTTATCACAATGTACCCTATTATCGAAAAAAAATGCAGAAAAAAAACATTAAACCTTCAGATATAACAGGTCTTTCAGATTTAAAGAAATTACCTTTCACCACTAAAGAAGATCTCAGAAATAATTATCCCTATAATCTTTTTGCAGTTCCCTTAAGTCAAATAATTAGGGTCCATGCTTCATCAGGAACTACTGGGAAACCAACAGTTGTAGGTTATACCAGAGAAGATATTGCTACCTGGTCTGAAGTTGTCGCCAGAACACTCCACTGTGCGGCTATTGGAAAAGATGATTTTATTCAAATTGCATATGGATATGGCCTATTTACAGGAGGGCTTGGAATACACTATGGCAGTGAAAAAGCGGGTTCTACCGTTATTCCGGTTTCTGGTGGTAATACCGCAAAGCAAATACAGCTTTTAAAAGATTTTGGCAGTACTGCAATTGCCTGTACACCTTCTTATGCCCTTTATCTGGCCGAGGCTCTTCAAAAAGAAGGTATAAATCCTGCTGATTTAGAACTTGAAATAGGTATACTGGGAGCAGAACCCTGGACTGACAGCATGCGCAGCGAAATAGAAAAAAAGCTGCAAATTAAAGCCTATGATATTTATGGATTAAGTGAAATTATTGGTCCGGGAGTAGCCAGTGAATGTCATGAGCAGCAGGGGCTTCATATAAATGAAGACCACTTTCTGCCAGAAATTATTGATCCGGAAACAAAAGAAGTCCTGACTGAAGGAGATAAAGGAGAGCTTGTATTTTCTACTATTACCAAAAAGGGATTACCACTTCTGCGCTATAGGACAAAAGATTTAACCCATTTAAATTATAATAAATGTGCATGTGGTCGGACCCTGGTGCGTATGGAAAAATGTCTGGGGCGCAGTGATGATATGCTTATAATACGCGGAGTAAACGTATTTCCTTCCCAGATTGAAAGTGTTCTGCTGAAAATGAGTGAAACCAAACCTCATTATCAGCTGATTGTAGACCGCGAAAATAACCTGGATATTCTTGAAGTTCAGGTTGAAGTAAAAAATCATTTCTTTTCTGATGAAATAAAAGAACTTGAAAAATTAAAAAGCAGAATAAAAAAGAATCTGGAAAATACTCTTGGATTATCAGCAAAAATTAAACTTGTTGAACCCCAAACCCTGAAGAGAAGCACAGGGAAATCACAGCGGGTAATTGATAGAAGAGAACTAAAATAAAGAGGAGGACTTTTCATGATAATTAAACAGCTTTCTGTATTTCTCGAAAATCGTTCTGGACGACTTTCAGAGATGACAAAACTGCTGGCAAAAGAAAATATAAATTTATCGGCTTTAAGTATTGCGGAAACGAGTGAATATGGCATTATTCGCACTGTAGTTTCAGAACCGGAAAAAGCAAAAGACCTGCTGCAACAAAATAATTTCTCGGTTAGTCTAACAGATATCATTTGTTTAAATATGCCCAATAAACCAGGTTCTTTAGCAGAAGGACTGGATATTTTATCACAACATGACATCAGTGTTGAATATATGTACGCTTTTTCACACGGAGAAGAAGCTTTTGCCATAATTAAAACTGACAATTTAATTGAAACTGTTTCCATCCTCGAAAAAGAAAAACTGGATCTTCTACAGGCTGAAGAACTTTATAATATATAACTTTGTAAGTATCAATCAACAACATCCGCTATTCCGGAAAGTATGATATCCGGACGATAAGAAAAATTGTTAATTGTTTGTTCATCTGTTACCCCGCTAAGCAAAAGAACAGTATCAATTTCAGATTCAATACCGGCTATAATATCCGTATCCATTCGATCTCCAATAATAACCGTGTCTTCACTTCTGGTACCCAGTTTTTTCATAGCATCTCTCATCATCAGGGGGTTGGGTTTGCCCACATAGTAAGCTTCTTTACCACTGGTTAGCTCTATGGGAGCTGTAAGAGCTTTAGTTGCCGGAACAATACCTTCTTCAGAAGGCCCTGTTAAATCAGGATTAGTTCCTATCAATTTGGCTCCTTCAATAACCAGCCGGGCAGCATGTTCTATTTTTTCATAATTATATGTTCTTGTATCTCCTACAACAACATAATCCGGATTTACTTCATCCATTGAAAAACCAACATTGTAAAGAGCATTTATCAACCCTGCTTCTCCGATAACATAGGCACTGCCTTCCGGCTGCTGACTGGAAAGAAAACTGGCTGTAGCCAGGGCACTGGTATAAAAATTGTCCTGACTTACATTAATATTAAATCTTTTGAGTTTCTGCTGCAGTTCCTTGGGAGAACGCTCACTGCTGTTGGTTAAAAATAAAAAATCTTTCTTCTCCTCCTGCAGCCAGTTTACAAACTTCATTGCTCCAGGAAGCAAATTGCTGCCATGATAAATAACCCCGTCCATATCAATTATAAATCCCTTTTTGTCAACTATATCTGCTTTTTTCATCTGGACCTCCCTATAATTTAAGCAATATTATCATTAAAGTAACTAACTATTAATTTAATTCTATAAGAATATCTATTATCCTGCTTTTTGTCAATTCCCTTTGTCAATCTCATATATAAAAATATAAATAATTTTACACCCCACCTATCAATTCAAAAAAATATTCCCTTAAAAAATCAACAGCTATACCACCTATCTCATTAAATAAGTATCTGCTTACACAAATTTTTCCGATTTCATGAAAATAAACTTCAGATAATAAATATACAATAACTATTATAAATATCTTCAGGTTAGTATTCTGTGCCGCTCAATTTTGCTGCCTACCATTAAAACAAAAATAATTTTAAATATATCACCAGGTATATAAGGTAATAAGCCACTGACCAAAACTTCACCTAATCCCAAATCAAGAACAATCATCATCTGTACAGCACCAAAGAAATAAATTAATAATATACCTCCGACCAGCAAAACAAAAAATTTTTTATATTTACTCTGATTCCCCCTCAGCTTGCGGCCTAAAAAATAAGCGGCCGGTAAAAAGCCCCAGATAAATCCTCCAGAAGGACCAGCTAAAATACCAATACCTGCCCTAGCACCAGAAAAAACAGGTATTCCGATCACTCCCATTAATATGTATATAATCTGACTTAATAAGGCCTGGCCCCCTGTAAGCAGATAACCTGCCAGCATAACTCCCGCCGTCTGTCCTGTCACCGGTACTGGACTAAAGGGAAGGGGAATACTAATATAGGCCAGAACCGCTGTTAAAGAGGCAAAAAAAGCTGCTAAAATCATATGTCTTATATTAATACGGGTCATAATTGAAGAAAATCCTTTCTAAATAATAAATATTTTCGATTATATAATCCGATTCTAACAAAAAAAGCTTTTATAAAAACAGCAGTTATTGAGATTCTTTATGGAGGCTCTTTTTTTATATTTATTCAAAAAAATAAAGGTTAAAATTAATAATCTTATATCTATTATGTACCAGTTTTGGTTTAATGTCAACCATTTTTTGTTTTTGATTAACAATTGTAATAATGAAACTTAATTACTGTCAATCATGGTAATTATATACTAACTGGGGCTTGAAATTTAAAAAATCTGAACTTACCAGTTTGAAATTTATCCCCCACTTTATTCCTGAAATTCGATTCTGATGTGCCTTTTCACCATGCAAATGGCCATAAATACAATCATGAACATCATATTCCATAAGAACATCAATCATTTCATTTCGTTCATGATTTTCATTCACCGGCATATAATGAAACATAACAATTAGTCTATTATATTTTTTACTTATACTATCTAAAGAAAGTTTAAGCCTATGTACTTCTCGATTATAAACTTTTTCATCATGCTCATCAAATTCATTATTATTTGGTACAACCCATCCTCTGGTTCCGGTCACCGCAGCACCATTTATTACTATACTATCATTCTGAAGTGCCCTACAGCCATCAGGTAATTTTTGTCTTACCTGACTAATGGAGTTCCACCAGTAATCATGATTACCCTTGATTAAAATTTTTTTACCGGAAAGCTTTTTTAAAAAATGAAAATCAGGACCTGCCTCTTCCAGATTCATAGCCCAGGAAATATCCCCCGGGATCAATACTACATCATTTTCACTGACTGTTTTATTCCAGCTGTTAAAAATTTTTATATGGTGTTTCTCCCACTTTTCACCAAAACAGTTCATAGGTTTATATAAATATTTTTTTGCGTCAGCCATACTGTCAGTTTGATTTGTTTTTTGTCTAAATGATAAATGCAAATCCCCCAGGGCATAAATACGCAAAACTGATACTCCTCTCCTGTAATAATTAATATTATATTTTATATTCTATATCTCTTCTACAGTTGTATTGTATGCTAAAAATGAAGTTAACTCAATAAAAGAAACTTATAATTATTTCATAATTATAAAATTTATTGAAGGATTTTTTAAAAATATATAGAATAATAAATATAATGGTGGTTTGAATTTTCATTATATTTTTTCTGTTTTTTACTTTATCCTGCAGTACAGAAAATATACAAAATAAATAACCAGCATTTTCTCACTCTAAATAAATAATCTAAATAAATTAAAGGAGGAGATTAAAAATGAACACACTACTGGACAGAAGCAGGAAGATACATAAGCTGCTTCAAAGAACGGGAAGTAAGGCAGTGGATTTTTCAGAAATGGCAGAGGTGCTCAAAGAAACAATAAACTGTAATGTATATATAACCAGTGATTCCGGAAAAATACTGGGCTATAGTTTTATTGAAGATTTTTCCTGTGAATTAATGGAGAAAATTGTATATGAAAAAGGGAGATTTCCTGATGAATACAACCAAACTCTTCTAAAAATAGCGGAAATAACACGTAATATAGAAAAAGATCAAGAAGAATGTATCTTTTTCGAACAGGAAGAATGCCTTTATGACACTAAAATAACTACTGTAGTTCCTATATATGGTGGTGGTGACCGACTGGGAACATTAATTCTTGCCCGTTATACTGAAGATTTTGATAATCATGATCTCTTTTTAGCCGAATATGGGGCCGCTGTGATTGGTATGGAGATAATGCATTCCGAGCATGACAAAATGGAAAAAGAAATCAGAAAAAAAACTGAAGTCCAAATAGCAGTTGATACTCTGTCCTATTCTGAGCTTGAAGCTATCCAGAACATTTTTGAAGTTCTGGAAGGAGAGGAAGGTACTCTGGTCGCAAGTAAAATTGCAGACGAAATAGGTATTACCCGCTCCGTAATTGTTAATGCCCTGAGGAAACTGGAAAGCTCTGGTGTTATTGAATCCCGTTCCCTGGGTATGAAGGGTACACATATTAAAATATTAAATGAATATCTTAAAAAAGCTATTGCAGAAGCAATATAAAATAACTGACAAAAAATAACATAAAAAAATATGATTAAAATATTTTGCTGCAAATTTAAAAAACAATAAGCAATTGTCTCTGCTGTTTTCTAATTCTATGATATTTTATCTATGATATTTTTTCGTCAGGTTTCTAATTTTTTCAGCGAGATTATCTGGAAACTGAGACCACTGAAAACGCCAGTTCCAGTTATCTTTAACAGTCGCGGGAACGTTCATCCGGGCCTCCCCGCCAAGACATAAAAAATCCTGCAGTGGTATAACTGTGGTTTGAGCCCAGCATCTAAAGGCCTCTTCAATATAATGCCAGCATATTTTTTCCCGGCTCTCTTCAATTTTGATATTTTTTTTATTATGGTATTCTTCATACCACTGCCACAGGGTTTTGTTGTCATGAGTTCCCGTATAAAAAATATTTTCCCATTGATGGAGGGGAATGTTTATCTTTTTCTGTTCCGGATTGCTGATAAACTGCATTACCTTCATACCCGGAAAACTATACTTGTTTTTTAAATCTTTTACTTCAGGGGTAATTACCCCCAGATCTTCGGCAATTATGTCCAGGTCTGAATACTTATCGGTGACAATCTCAAAGAACTCATCTCCGGGAGCTTCTATCCACTCCCCTTTAACTGCATTTTTTTCGGAAGCAGGTATCTCCCAGTATGCTTCAAATCCCCGAAAATGATCTATTCTAATCAGATCAACCATGTCTTCCAGAAAAGATAAACGCTTCTGCCACCAATTAAAACCATTTTCCTTCATCTTTTCCCAATCATATAGAGGATTCCCCCAGCGCTGACCTGTGTCACTAAAGTCATCAGGCGGTACTCCGGCCACAGAAAGGGGATAACCTTTCCGATCCAGTTTAAACAGTTCTCTATTAGCCCACACATCACTGCTGTCATGAGCGACAAAAATAGGCAAATCCCCTATAATCTGAATATCCTTTTGATGAGCATATTCATACATATCCTGCCACTGTTTAAAAAATAAAAATTGTTTAAATTTGTAATACTGAATTGTCTGTTCTTCTTCTTTTTTGAATTTGAACAGGGTTTTATCATTGCGGTCCCGGTATTTTTCAGGCCATTCTGTCCAGGACTGACCATCAAATTTATTTTTTAGAGCCATATATAGAGAATAATCATTCAGCCAGCCGGCATTTTTATTTATAAATTGTCGATAACTGGAAACAGTATTTTTTGTTTCTGTAAATTTTTTGTAAGCTTTAGAAAAGAGACTCTCTTTATACTTTCTAACCTGGCTAAAATCAACCAGCTTAGAATTAAACAAATCCTTACTTTTTAAATCTTTTTCAGCTAACCAGCCCTCACTAACAAGTTTTTGTGGAGAGATCAAAAGTGGGTTACCGGCCATAGAGGAATGGCACTGGTATGGTGAAGCTCCGTGAACTGGAGGATTAAAGGGAAGCACCTGCCAGTAACCCTGACCGGCCCGGGACAAAAAATCAATAAACTTAAAAGCTTCCTGACCCATATCTCCTATACCGGAATTAGAAGGTAATGATGTTATATGCAGCAAAATTCCAGCTCCCCTTTTTTGTAATAATCTTTTCGGCCAGCGATTTTTTAACAGCACTTTTCTCTCCAGAGGTGCAAGTTCCAGCCTCGAAATATCTGCAGATATATCTTCATCACCGGCAAAATCATAAACACTTTCTGAATCCTTCAGATCCAGTTTCTCTCTTACAACTTCTCCGGAAATACTTTGAGAATCCTCTTCTTGATGATTAAAGACGATCAGGGCCTGGTTGTTTTCCTTTTTCTGCCCAAAAACATCATTTTTGTTTTTAATACAGCGGGTATAACCAAATAATTCTTCTTCATCTTCCAGAGGCTCCCAGCTCCCACTTTTAAATATGTCAAAATAAGATCTAAGAGCCAGAAGTTCACCATATTTTTCCTGTAAATATTCATTTTCATTACCCCAGGGAAAAGTACCCCGATTTTTAGGATCTTCAGCTCCTTCAAGACCTGCCTCGTCTCCATAATAAAGCAGGGGAGCTCCGGGGAAAGTATAAAAACAGGTTATCAGCTGTACTAATTTCTTAACTGCATTATTTTCTTGATTCTGTCCACTTCTTTGTTTGATTTCAGATAAAATACGGCTTAAATTGTGTCCTCCAATTCTATGTATAAGGGAAAAAAACATCTCCTCGGGAAATACTTCATAAATCTCCAGGAGTAAGCTATATAACCTTTTCACCCCATATTTTTCATTGAAAAAATCAAGCAAAATATTTCTCAATCTGTCAGAAACCAGACTATCAAGTTTTCCCCTTAAGATAATAGAACCTAAAGGACCTGTCAAATTATCGTATTCAGCCGGGATATCTCCCAGCAATACATTATCAACTTCATTTTCCTGACTGCTGTGGTTAACTTTATGAAAATTTTCTATAAACTCCGGTGACAGAGCTGAACATGAATCCAGCATCCAGCCCCGAATACCTTTTTTCTGCCAGTATTTCAGGACACTGTCACTGTCAAAAATTATATATTCCTGCAAACTTTTATCTTCTGTTTTTAGCCGGGGCAGCCCTTCATCCCCCCACCAGCATTCGTATTCATGAGGATGGTGATAAAAATTGTACCAGCTGAAATAGGTAGATTTTCGACTTTGAAATGCACCCCTGGTATTATAGCTGCCGTTTTTATTAAAATATTTACCATTCTTTCCTGTATAATTAAATACTCCTTCTATAATGATTTTTATATCATATTTTGAGGCTTCATTAATCAAACTGGTAAAATGTTCTTCCCCCCCGAACATTTCATCAATTTTATGATAATCCTCAGTATCATATTTATGATTGCTGGGAGCTTTAAATAAAGGATTGAAATATATAACATCGATGCCCAGGTCATCAAGATAGGGAAGTTTTTTTTCCACCCCTTTTAAGTTGCCGCCAAAAAAATCCCAGCGGGATATTTCCCCCTGATCATCTTTAATATAAAGAGGATCATTTTCCCAGTGAGCATGAATAAGACTGTTTTGTTTGGGACAAAAAACCCATTTGTCTTCCCGGCCATTAAAAAATCTATCAACAAAAATTTGATATATATTGGCTCCTTTTATCCAGTCCGGGGTCTTCAAATCAGAGTTATATACGGTTAAGGGATATCCATTCGGGATTTTTTGAAAACAGGCCCCCTCCCCTCCGGTGTTTTTTTCTCTGCAGCCATAATAAAATTTCCCCTGTGAAGTATTTACTTCAAAATAATAAAACATCAGCTGGGGAATAACGGGCACTGATGTTGTTAAATCAAAAACTAAAAAGTCATTCTGTTTTTGGGCTGACATTTCTTCTTGAAAATCTTTATCTTCTCCCCTGATATGAAATATAACCCTGACAACTTCCTCATTTTCTTCAGGTATTAGTTTGAGACGAAATTTAACCTTCCCTCCAGTTTCAATAGCCCCAAAGGGAGTGCGATAATAATTATCATATGAATTATGTACTATTTTTTCCGGGCTCATTCTTGAACCTTCCTTTCTGAAAAATCTACTTTTTACTATTCACTTTGTATAAGAAATAATATCCCACTAATTAATGGGGGAAAACCAAGAAGAATAATCGCACCTGTCAGAAAAAGAAATGATTTAAAACCCGCCATCAGCAGAGGGTAGCCTGCTGTTAAAAATATTCCCAAAAACAGCAAAATAAAACCACCCAGACGGGCTCTAAAAAAAGCCAGTAAGACGGCTGCTGTGAAAATGAGAGCCGGGATTAACATTGGCCAGTTCTCCAGTAAACCTCCGAAACCATTTTCAATGGTCATTACCGTATATATAAACCAGCCAGCACTCCAGGCCAGGACTAAAATCTTTTTAAAATTAGTATTTATGGTCATCTTTTTCCTCCTGAATTAATTTTACTTTAGACCAGCAGCCCAATGAATATTTGCTTATTCCACTGCCGGTAATAAAAAACCAAAAGTAGATCCTTTTCCCGGTTCACTCTGTACAAAAACTTCCCCATCATACTGTTCCACAATTTTTTTTACTATTGCCAGCCCCAGGCCACTTCCAGTGTCCGCCGGGGTATGTGCTTTCTCTACTTTATAGAATCTTTCCCAGATATTCTCCTGTTCTTTTTTTGAAATCCCAATTCCATAATCTTTAACCCAGAATTTAACCTGATCCTGTGTTTGTGATATACCAATCTCGACAGGCTCCTCATTTTCAGTAAATTTGAAAGCATTATCCAGCAGGTTAAATAGCACCTGTTTAATCCTGTCTTCATCTCCTTCAACAAAAATATCCTCATCTTCTGTAATAACCTTAAGCTGGTTTTTGTTTTTTTCGATTTTTTTGCTGAAAGTATTGGCTACCTGATGAACTAAATGCACAACATTTATTTTTTTGGAATTATATGCCGGCCCCTTTCCTTCAAGTTCAGAAAGATCAAGTATATCATTCACCAGTCCCTCCAGCCTATCTGCCTCTTCAAGAATAATATTTAAATATTCCTCTTTTTTTTCAGGCTGCCGGATCACATCTTCAATAAGGACTTCCCCGGCCCCTCTTATTGAAGAAAGGGGAGCTTTTAGTTCATGGGAAACATTAGCCACAAAATCTTTTTGCAGCTGCTCTAAACGCCATCTTTCACTTATATCTTCTATTAAACCTACAATCCCAAAAAAAGCACCTTCTATAAAAACCGGGGTACAGTGAATTAATATTCTTTTTTTAAAACCCTTACTTTTTCCTGTTCTCTTATCTTTTTTTTCAAGAGTCAATTCACGCTGTATTTCTTTTTCCTGCTGACTGCTGTCCTGAAAAACTTCTCTAACCTCTTTATGAATTATATGCTCCTGTAGTTTTTCTCCTTCAATGTTTATATCACCAATACCAAACATGTTACAGGCTGATTTATTAATTAGAATAATTTCCTGTTCTTTATTAACGGCTACAACCCCTTCATCCATCCCTGTCAATATATGTTTTAGTTTATTCCTTTCTTCAACAAGATCTTCTATTGTTTCTTTTAGGGTGCGGGACATATAATTTATACTCTGAGCAAGAGTCCCAATTTCATTTTTTTCATCTATGGATACTGTCTCTCCAAATTCTCCATTACTCAAACGCAGAGCCACTCTACTAATCTGCTTTAAAGGCTGGGACAGACTTTTAGACCAGGTATATGCCAGGACCATACCAATTAAAATAGCAATAAAAGAGGAATACAGCATCATTCTCTGAACCTGATTTATAGTTTGATTAATCCCGGCCACTGGAGTTAAGACCAGCAGACCATATGTCCTCTCCGTCTGAATTATAGGTATCCCAATTAACAGCATGGGGCGATCAAAAGTAGCACTATCAATTCTGCTGGATATCACATTTCCGGCGGTAACTTCTTCCCGATGGGGAAAATTAATTCTGCTGCCCTGTTCAGTAACTATTGGATAACTCCGCTGTAGATAACCCTGATCATCAATAAGCATAGCTACTCCATCGTTAATTTCGGAAAGAATCTGCAGCCAGTTTTCCAGCTGCTGCATATTATTCCTTACTAAAGCCTGTGATAAAAAACCACTTACCGCTCTGCTGTTAGAAATAATTTCTCCTTCTTTTTGATTAAAATAAAAATTTTCGAAAAAATAGATCATAGAAAAACCCAGAATAATTATAATAATTATAGATATCATAACAAAGCGCAGCAGAAATTTACTAAATAAAGTATTCATTCCTCTTAATTCACCTCAAATTTATAACCTACGCCCCAGACAGTTTCAATATATGAAGATACAGGATCTCCTAGCTTACTGCGCAGAGATTTAATATGGGTATCAACCGTTCTCTGATCACCAAAATAATCATAACCCCATACCTTTTTTAAAAGTTCATCCCGGCTGAAAACTCTCTGTGATGAAAAGGCAAGTACCCACAGAAGATCAAACTCTTTAGGTGTTAAATCAACGGGCTCCCCCTGGACCAGCACCTCATGTTTTTCTTTGTTGATAACTATATCTTCAAATTCCAGAATGTTATTCTCCAGCTCTTTACCCTGTAATCTTCTAAGAATCGTTTTGGCCCTGACAACAACTTCACGTGGACTGAACGGTTTGGTCACATAATCATCTGCTCCCAGTTCCAGCCCTGAGATCCGATCCGATTCTTCATCTTTGGCACTTAATATAATAATAGGTATATCATTCTGGGGCCTTAGTTCTTTGCAAACCTCCCAGCCATCCATTTCCGGAAGCATAATATCCAGAATAATAACATCAGGGGGATTACTTTTAATCTTTTCCAGACCCTCTTTTCCGGAAAGAGCGGTCATTACATCAAAATTTTCATATTCAAAATAATCCTTCAGTATTTTACAGATATGCTCATCATCATCAATAATTAAAACTCCTGGATTCTCCATAATAGACCCCCTCTGTTTAAATTCATTTTTCCTCAGATCGGTTACCAGGTTATTGGTTTTATATTCCATATCTCATCAGCATATTTTTTGATGGTTCCATCACTGGAGAAATTACCGGAATGAGCAATATTTATTATACATTTTTCTGTCCATTCATTTCGATCCTTGTAACCTTGATTTATTTTCTGATGAGCATTAACATAACTGTCAAAATCTTTCAGAACAAAATATTCATCATTCTGATTAAGCAGAGTTTGAAAAATATGACTGAATTCATCAGGTGAATTGGTGAATAAACCTGGCTCAACCAGCTGATCCAGTACTCTTTTTAAGCGAGGGTCATTATTATATAAACTCCGGGCCGAGTAACCCCCATGATTATAATAATTCTGTACTTCAACTGCAGACATTCCAAATATAAATATATTATTATCTCCTACCAGTTCATGGATTTCTATATTGGCCCCATCCATGGTTCCCAGAGTAAGGGCTCCGTTCATCATAAATTTCATATTACCGGTTCCCGAAGCCTCTTTACTGGCAGTAGAAATTTGTTCACTCACATCTGCTGCAGGTATTATCCTTTCTGCCAGAGAAACTGAATAATCCTCAAGAAAGACTACTTTAATTAAATCATTTATATCACTATCATTATTTACAGTCCTGGCTACAGAATTAATTAATTTAATAACTCTCTTAGCAAAATAATACCCGGCTGCTGCTTTAGCACTAAATATAAAGGTCCTGGGTACAAGATCAATATCTTCACCATTCTTAACTTTGTTATACAAATGCATAATATGAAGGATATTCATCAGCTGACGCTTATATCCATGCAGCCTCTTGGCATGAACATCAAATATGGATTCGGTACTAACTTTAATCCCGGTTTGATCAAAAATATATTCGGCAAGCTGTTTTTTATTTTCCTGTTTAATTTTATAAACCTCATCCTGAAAATCTTTATCAGCTTTAAATTTAATAATATTTTCCATTTGTTCGGGATTTTCTTTCCACTCATGCCCTATTGTTTCAGTAATTAATTCCGATAATGAAGGGTTACATTTCATCAACCAGCGGCGATGGGTAATACCATTTGTTTTATTATTGAATTTTTCCGGGAATACTTCATAAAAATCATTCATCTGTTCCTCTTTTATGATCTTTGTATGAACCCGGGCCACCCCATTCACACTGTGTCCTCCAACAATAGCCAGATTAGCCATTCTAACTCTATCATCTGCAATAATAGCCATACTGGATATTTTTTCTCGATCTCCCGGATATATATCCCACAGCTGCTGACAGAAGCGTTCATTTATCTCATCTATTATCATATAGATCCGGGGCAGTAGTTTTTTCATCATATCCACCGGCCAGGTTTCGAGTGCTTCCGGCATAAGTGTGTGATTGGTATAGGAAATCGTATTTTGAGTAATTAACCATGCTTCATCCCAGCCCATACCCTTTTCATCCATTAAAATCCTCATCAATTCAGGTATCAAAAGTGACGGGTGAGTGTCATTAATATGAAGAGCAACTTTTATCGGAAAATCATTATACGGAAGATTATATTTATCAAATGTACGAAAAATACTTTGAAGTCCTGAAGAGCACAGAAAATACTGCTGTTTTAATCTCAACAGGCGACCTTGATAATTGTAATCTTCCGGATACAAAAACTCAGAAATAGATTCTACAGACCTTTTATATTCCAGAAAGTTACTTCGGTCCTGTTCACTCTGTATATATTTTTCAGACATATCCTCAGAAATTTCAGCACTCCAGAGACGAAGTGTATTTACATTTTTACTGTTATAGCCAATAATGGGTACATCATAGGGAACAGCTTTAACCACATCATAGTCTCGATGTTTAAATTCAAGATCTCCATCTTCAGTTTTAACAGCTTCCACATACCCACCAAAACGAACATCAACGGCTTTTTCTGGTCTTCGAATTTCCCATATATAGCCATCACTCAGCCAGTAATCCGGCAGTTCTACCTGGTGGCCATCAATAATTTTCTGTTTAAAAAGTCCATATTTATAGCGTATACCACATCCATGTCCGGGTAATTCAAGAGAAGCTAAAGAATCCAAAAAACAGGCGGCCAGCCGCCCCAGTCCACCGTTCCCCAGGCCGGCTTCTGGTTCTTCTTTTTCCAGCTCTCCCAGATCAAAACCTAGTTCCTGCAGAGCCTCATCACAGGCTTTCAATAAACCCATATTCAATAAATTATTATTTAATAATCTACCAATCAAAAATTCAATCGAAAAATAATAGGCCTGTTTTACTTTATTCTGACGGTACTGTTTGTTTGTTTCCGCCCATTTTTTATTTGCATATTCCTTAACCATTGTTCCCAGGACTCTATAAGCATCAGCATTGGTAGCTTCTTCAAAAGATTTACCGGTAAGAGCATTCATCTTTTCCTCAAACTTATATTTAAATTCATTTTTTGTCTCAAACATACTGGATCCTCCTTAAAACTTCAGTGAAACTTTATTAATTTAATTTGATTTATAAGATAAAAGTTATAATGAATAATATTTTAAAGAATAAATATTAATTTGACCAGGTTCCTAAAAGTTATTATGAAATTGTATTAAATAAATTTCCTTATTTTATACTTACAAGTAATTTATTTTTTATCTTCCAGGATAACGCTGTATAGATCTTTATATTCTTCAGCTGAATGCTCCCAGCTAAAGTCAGTACTTCTGATATTTTTTATGATCTGTTCCCATGCTTCTGGACTGTGAAAACACTCCAGACCCTTTTTTATTTTATCAAACATCTCATGAGCATTAAAATTGGTAAAACTAAAACCATTACCCTGTTCTGGATTTTCATAAAAATCCGTAATTGTATCTTTTAACCCACCTGTGGCCCGCACAACAGGAACTGTTAGATATCTAAGAGCTATGAGCTGTCCAATACCACAGGGTTCAAGCAAAGAAGGCATTAAAAACAGATCCCCGGCAGCATACATCTTTCGGGCCAAATCTTCATTAAAAGTAATGTGTGCAGAAACCTTATCCGGATTTTTCCAGCTGGCCTCCTTAAAGGCCTGCACATATTTCTCATCACCGGTGCCCAGAACTGCCATCTGTATATCTAACTCTGTAAGCTCCTCAAGCATGCGTAAAACCAGATCAAAACCTTTGTGCTCCACTAACCGGGAAATGATCACAATTAAAGGAACATCCTTGCTTACGGGAAGTCCAAACATTTTTTGCAGCTGTATTTTATTTTCTTTTTTATCATCCAGACCGGACAGGCTTCTTTCATATTTCTGGAATATATGATCATCCTGAGCCGGATCATAAAAATCATTATCAATCCCATTAACAATACCATAAAGATCATCCGATTTTTTCCTGAGTAAACCGGCAAGTCCCTGCCCTACATAATCAGACTGAATCTCCTGGGCATACGTTTTACTTACCGTAGTTATAACATCAGAATAAATAAGAGCCCCTTTTAAAAAGTTTATATCCCCGTAATACTCTAATTCTTCAGGATGGTAATATTTCCCTCCCAGATCAAGAAGATTGTAAAGAACATCTTCCGGGAAAACACCCTGATATTCCAGATTATGAATTGTAAACACTGTCTTTATATTATCATAAAAAGGGTCATCTGCATAGTGGGAATTTAAAAATAAACTAATCAAAGAAGCCTGCCAGTCATGACAGTGAAGTATATCAGGTTTATAATCCAGATGAAATAACATTTCCAGAACCGCTCTGTTAAAAAATACAAACCTCTCTGCTTCATCAAAAAAACCATATATACCATTTCTTCCAAAATAATACTCATTATCAATAAAATAATAATCAATACCTTCATATTCCAGCCTTTCCACTCCACAGAACTGCTCTCTCCACCCCACAGGCACTTTATATCGGATAAATTTTTCAGTATTTTCAGTAAAAGAACAGGGTATATCTTCATATTTTGGGATCACAACACTAACCGACAAGTCCTTTTGTTTTAAGGCTGCCGGCAGAGTCCCCACAACATCGGCCAGACCTCCAGTTTTGATAAAAGGACTGCATTCAGAAGCAACAAAAAGTATATCCATAAACTGTATCCTCCTTCAAATAAATATATAATAAATACAAACAAACAATTGTAATCAAATAGACAATCCTCATATAAACAAAAATTATTTTAAAAATAAATTATACCGTTAATATTACATAATTAATTATATAATTAAATTGAAGCTCTCTTTGCAGCTACAAAAGGCTGCTCTTTTCCACCTACCAGAGTGGTTTCCCGGGAAACTTCAACTTCTTTATCAAGTATAACATTGTTTAAAACCGCATTTTTACCGATTTTATCTCTCTGCATAATTATAGAATTACTAATCTCTACTCCTTCTTCAATTTCGACCTGACGAAAAACAATACTGTTTTCTACTTTACCCTTGATACTGCAGCCATTGGCTACCAGACTATTTATCACTTTGGATTCTCGATGATACTTGGTGGGAACCTCATCTTTAACTTTGGTCAATATAAGTGTATCTTCATGAAAAAGAGAGTTATAATTCTCTTTTTTTAAAATCCGCATACTGTTTTTATAATAACTCCTAATAGAATTTATTACCCCGTGAAAACCTTTATATTCATAACCCTGAACATTAAAATCATTAATTCTGGCCATTATGGCATCACCGAAAAAATAGTCTTTACGGTGGGCAATACAGTAATTTACCAAATCCATCAAAAGACCCTTATCAATAATAAACATATCCATATAAATGTTTTTGTTATCTCCACCACTGTATATATCAGTAACCCGATCATTTTCAATTTCCAGCCGGTGGCAGGGCTGGTGTTCTTCCTGTATTTCATCAACATTTTTATATATTAGTGTTATATCAGCATTATTTCTAACATGTTTATCCAGAGCTTTTTCAAAATTAATATTACATATATGCTGACTGCCTGCATGCAGAACATATTCAGCTCTACCCCGGTGGAAAAAATCGATATTATTATGAAAATGACGCAGGTCCCCCACCGAAACATCACTGGGATCATGCCAGTCAGGAGGCAGTATAAAAAGGCCTCCAACTTTTCGGTCTAAATTCCATTCTTTTCCTTCGCCGAGGTGGTCAAACAGAGAACGATATTTATTCCGGACAAAAAGAGCTATCTCAAAAATACCGGCATTGACCATATTAGAGAGGATAAAATCAACCAGACGATATCTGCCCAGGAAGGGAACCGCCGCTCCACAGCGAAAATAAGTTAATTCATCTAAAAAATTTTGCTCACGGTCCACATTTATAATCCCCATCATGTTTTCCATTGTATATCACCTCTCTCAATTATTATAATATTTTAGAAAAAACTATATATCAAACTAAAATCAAATACTGCCCAAACTATTTGAGAGGACTCACAAAAAACAGTCGGCTTTAACATAACCAAAAATTACAATATATAACAATAATCATATTTGACAGCAAAGGTTACAGAACATTTACAGATATTTCTTCTTCATTTCCAATAAGAACAATTTTTTCTCCATTCTGACAGGATATTTCAATTCCATCCTGAATCACGGTTTTTTCTCCGATTACAGCTTTCTTTATTTTGACATTTTTTCCTATTTTGACTCCCGGTAATATAACAGAATCAACAATTTCACTGCCTTCTCCTACTGAAACACCATAGTACAGGAGACTGTTTTCAATTTTCCCCTCCACAACACAGCCCTCATTAACCAGTGAATTTATTACTTCTGCCTCAGGACTGATAAAATGAGGCGGTAAATTCGGATTGCGAGAATAAACATGCCAGCCGGGATCATCAAGGTTCAGCTCAGAATCATCCTCAAGTAAATCCATATTTGCTTCCCAGAAACTTTCAACTGTTCCTACATCCTTCCAGTAGCCCTCGAAAGGGTAGGCAAAAAGACGTTTTTTATCCTTCATCATCATTGGTAATACATCATTTCCAAAATCATTACTTGATTCTTCATTTTGTTCATCTTTAATCAAATATTTTTTCAAAGGCTCCCACCTGAACATGTAAATTCCCATTGAAGCCAGATTGCTGCTGGGATCTTCTGGTTTTTCTTCAAACTCCTTTATTTTGTAATTTTCATCAGTATTTAAGATTCCAAAACGACTGGCCTCTTCCCAGGGAACTTCAATAACAGAAATTGTGGCATCAGCCGCTTTTTCTTTATGAAATTTGAGCATCTTGCTGTAATCCATTTTGTAAATATGGTCTCCAGATAAAATCAAAACATGTTCTGGATCAAATTCATCAATAAATCTTATATTATGATAAATAGCATTGGCTGTTCCCCGGTACCAGTTGCGCCCTTCCTCATCAACATAAGGAGGAAGAACAAAAATTCCACCATCTCTGCGATCCAGATCCCAGGGGCTGCCGTGTCCCACATAAGTATTCAGTATAAAAGGCTCATACTGGGTTAAAACACCCACTATATCTATCCCGGAATTGGAACAATTGCTTAAGGGAAAATCTATCAATCTATACTTACCTCCGTAATGAACTGCCGGTTTGGCCAGCTCATCTGTTAGATCCTTCAACCTTGTACCATGTCCTCCGGCAAGAACCATAGCAACAATTTCATTACTCATAACTGTACCTCCTTATGATTTTATTATTTATTCTCTATCAAATATCGGCTCCATGATAATCACTGCCAGGGGAGGGAGCCTGACTTCAATACTAAAAGGACGTCCATGAAAAGATTTTCGCTCTGCACTGATAACATCATTGGTTTTTCCTGATCCCCCATATTCTTCCCGATCACTGTTTAAAATCTCATCATAGTCTGTCAAAACAGGCACACCGATCCTGAAATTACCATGATACTCGGGGGTAAAATTACATACTACAAGTAAAAATTCTTCTCCTTCACTCTTTTTACGTAAAAAGCTGACCACACTCTGCTCACTATTATCAGCATCAATCCAGGCAAAACAACCCTGATTGTGATCATGTTTCCATAAAAGCTCATTTTCTCTGTAAAAATTATTTAGCTCTTTTATATAATGGTGAGCCTGAGAGTGTTTTTCATATTCTAAAAGCTGCCAGTCCAGCTGTTCTGTATCTTTCCACTCATCATACTGGGCAAATTCACTGCCCATAAATAAAAGCTTTTTCCCGGGGTGAGTTATCATATAGCCCATAAAAACTCTAAAATTGGCAAACTTCTGCCAGTAATCACCCGGCATTTTATTTAAAAGTGATTTTTTTCCATAAACAACTTCATCATGAGAAACAGGAAGCAAAAAATTTTCTGAAAAAGCATAAAACATAGAAAATGTAATCAGATTATGATGCCATTTGCGATATACAGGTTCCATCTCCATGTATTCAAGCATATCATTCATCCAGCCCATATTCCATTTATAATTAAAACCCAGCCCCCCATCTTCAGGAGGAGCTGTTACCAGAGGCCATTCGGATGATTCTTCTGCTATCATCAGTGCTCCGGAAAAGAAATTGAAAATTGTTTTATTGAGCTTTTTTAAAAAAGAAATTGCCTCAAGATTTTCAGTACCTCCATACTCATTGGTTACAAGATTCTGATCTTCACGACCAAAATTCAAATACAGCATACTGGCTACAGCATCAACTCTTATTCCATCAATATGATATTCTTCAAACCAGAATACAGCATTAGATATCAAGAAGCTCTGAACCTCATTACTTTTAAAATCAAAGGTCAAAGTGCCCCATTCTTCTTTCTCAGCCTTGCGCGAATCACTGTATTCATAGAGTGGTGTTCCGTCAAATTCTCTCAATCCATGGTCATCTTTACAGAAATGACCGGGAACCCAGTCCAGGATAATTCCAATACCCTCCTGGTGAAGATAATCAACAAAATATTTAAAATCATCCGGGTCTCCATATCGACTGGTCACTGAATAATAACCTGTAATCTGATAGCCCCAGGAGCGATCAAAGGGATGCTCATTGATAGGCATTAATTCAACATGAGTATAACCCATCTGTTTTACATACTCGGCCAGCTGATGAGCAATTTCACGATAATTATAAAATGATCCATCTTCTTTTTTCTTCCATGAACCAAGATGTACCTCATATATATTTATCGGCTCTTTTAGTATATCACTTTCCCGGCGGGTTTCTAGCCACTGTTCATCATCCCAGGAATATTTATTTAGATCATAAATTTTGGATGCCGTATGAGGGCGGACTTCTGAATAAAAACCATAGGGGTCAGCTTTATATTGCTTCTGACCATAATAGCCAATTATTCTGTATTTATAATTGTCTCCCTCTTTTACATCAGGAACAAATACCGACCAGATACCGTGAGAAGAAATTCTTTCCATACAGTCCTCTTTGTTTTTCCAGTCATTGAAATCTCCCACCACAGATACTTCCCGGGCATTGGGGGCCCAGACGGAGAACACAGCCCCTTCTTCGGTAAGATGTGCTCCCAGCATCTGATAACTATAAAAGTTATTTCCCTGGTGAAATAAATAAATATCATCCTGAGAAAAAAAAGAATCCCTGAGATCCAGAGACATTAAGCCACCTCTTTTCTATTTTTTGACCTTTACTTTTAATATTTATTATAGGTTTTTATTTAGTTCATAGATCACAAAATTTCTATTCTCCGCTTATTTATATATTTCTATAAAAGCTTTCAATTCCCTTTATCATAACAAAATTTTCAATAATAGCAGATAATTATTTTGAATTATTTTAACATAAAAAAATATAAAATGTCAATTGCAGCAGCTGAAGTAATATTTACTGGATTAAACCATTATTTAACATCACTTTCAGAATAATTATTGAAAGGGGAGCCAAAATTAAGCCCTCCACTCCCAGAAAAGTTAAGCCCACATATAATCCCAGCAGAAGCACTAGGGGATGGAGCCCAACTTTATTACCCAAAATTTTACTTTCCAGAATCGGCCGGGCTCCGGAAATAATTAAATATAATATAAGAAATATCAGAGCAATCTTAATATCAAAAATAAAATAATAAATTATCAGGGGCAGAAGAATACCCCCCGGTCCCACCACAGGAATTAAATCTAGAATACCACAGGAAAGGGCCAGTAAAATAGCATAATGAAAATTCAATAAATAAAAAGTGGTACCTGTAAGAATTGTAGTATTGGTCATTATTAAAAATTGTACCCGCAGATAGCTAAAAACATCATGCAGGATACTGGACTGCAGATTTTGAGAAATATTTGTTTTGCTGCTCAAATAAGCTGCAATTCTTTCTTTATCCTTGCTGATAAAAAAGCTGGCAATAATCATAAAAATTATAAATAAAAACAGGCCGGGAATATTTACTGTAAAACTAACCGTCCCCTCAATAATATTGGATATGGTATTTGATATTATTGCCTCTCCTCGCTGTATAAGATTCTGATCTATTATATTCAGTACTTCTACCGGCATTGGTTCAAAAAATTCCTGATAAAATTCCAGACTTCTATTGATATAATGTATAATTTGTTCCCTGTACTGGGGGAGAAAGCTTGATAAATAAATTAACTCATAAATAATGCTGGAGAAAATAAATATGATCAGAATTGAAAGAATAACCAGCACTAAAGACAGGGTGAACAGTACAGAAATAAAACGGGGAATATATTGGGCCAGAAAATTTACCGGCCGGTCAACCAGTACGGCTATAAGAAAAGCCAGAAAAAAGGGGGTTAAAACAAAAATAAACAGCCGCAAAAAAAACACAATTGCCAGCAGTATGGCTGTCAGAAATAATAACCTCTTCCAGTTTATATTTAAAGGGATTTTTTGATCCAAATCAAATTCCACTGTTGATCTCCCACTTTCAGATATAATATTAAGCAAAAATTACAGAAAGTAATTTCAAAAAAATTATAAAACTAATATCACCTTTTATCTTCTATAAAATATTCATAAAACAGGGCAAATGAACTGTTTTTATGAAGAGCAGCCTGTACAGAAAAACATTTTAAAAGCTTTTGCATCAGGTTAATTCGGGAATCATACTGACTTTTATGCACCATACTGTTAAAATCCTCTTTAAATATATTTTCGGTGTTTTCAATATATGGTATCTCCATTAAGGAGGCATCTTCCTGATTAATACCCGCCAGATACCAGGATTCAATTTCTTTTACCACAATTACAATCCTTTCTTTATTTATATAATCAACTTTATTTAAAATAATAGTTTTTTTAGCGGCAATATTTTTTTCATGGTCAAGGTCCTCAACATAAATATAATCAGCCTCTAAATCTTCCATACTTAAAAACATTTTCTCCACCGTCTCTCTTGATTTCTGAGCATGCTGCCATATTTTAATATTTTTATAATCTTCCTCAAGTAAGGGACATATCACCTTATTGAAAAATCTCTCATCATCATTGCCCTCCACCATAATAAACAGCAGGGAGTTCATCTCCCTACACCTCCAGAAGATTTTGAATATACAGCTCATCAATACCCATATCCCGATTTAGAAAGGCACTAACCTCTTTTTTTTCAGCCGGACGCATAATATGGGCAAATCCCTTTTCACCTCTGTGAACCAAAAACAAATTTTTTATATCTGTATATTTTAAGAGCTCCGGGTTATGGGTGGTAACAATTATCTGACGTCTGGTTGAAACCTCTTTTATCATTTCCACAATACGTGAAATCAAAGAAGGATGAATATTCCTTTCCGGCTCCTCTATTAAGGCAATACAGCCTTTCTCAAAGTAAAGGGCAACTATTAAAGCGGCAATACAAACTGTACCATCTGAAAAAAGGGAAGCCGGAACAAACTTATCCCGGGTATATTTTTCTTTCAAATGTAATAGTAACGAACGCCCGGCATATTCTTCAATATTAACCGATTCAATAAAGGGCAGAATATCGTTTAATATATTTAAAAACTTTTCTTTTTTTGAGGGTACAGAAAGAATTTGATTTAATACCAGAGGTAAGTTGCTGCCATCTTCCTCTAATTCAATTTTACCATGGGCTGAAACAACTTCCCGGGCCAGAGCAGGATTTATATTATACACTGAAATACCACGAATGATATCTTTCAAAGAAGGTTCAATCACAAAAGCAATTGGAGTTTCCAGCAGTGACTGACGGGGACCAATTTCATATCCGGAGAAAAAGGAAGGTAAAATCATATCCCGGGTTAAAAATTCCTCAGAAAAATCATTTTCTTTATCAATATTCAAAACAGGATTTCCATTCTCTCTGCTCAGTGTAATGGAGACCAGATTGTTTTTATTATCATTATCCCCGGCAATGTTTTTTTGCAGGGTCATTTCAATCTCCAGCCGGTCATCTGTTATACTGTAATCTTCAGCCGAAGTGCTAAAATCCAGTTTAAAACTATATTTTATTTCCCTTACCTGCCGATAAAAAACATTCCCAGCAGCAAATTCCTGTCTGCGGGGACCGGAAAATCCACCCACAGTGACTGAAAACCTCAGGGGCACAGAAGAACCCAGGTTAATATTTCGCAGATATTCAATTCCTCCGGCCATTGACACCGCATTGGCCAGGCCCTCATTGGCAATATTATACAAAAATTTAAATATTTCAACCAGGCTCGACTTGCCGGAAGCATTAGCCCCAATTACAATATTATATTTTTTTAAATTAAGATCAGTATTTTTAAAGACTTTAAAATTTTCAACCTGAATATTTTTAATATACATATCCTCACCCCGGGTTACACAGTGAAATTTTCATAGCCATCTCCTATATGCTGGCCCTCCTCCCAGTTTTCACTGTCATACATAATTTTATACTCTGTACCCTGACTCAAATCAAAATTCCCAGTCCAGCAGCCATCTTTATTTCTTTTTAGAGCATATGTCTTATCAGCCGGGTCCCAGTCATTCATCTCACCCACCAGATGGACTTCCCGAATCTCCTCTTCATTTAATCCATAGTTTTGGGGATCAAAAACAAACTTCTGCCCCTCCTGTACATAAAGGAATTTTTTTAGGCGAGCTGTTAGCTTTTGACCAAACCCGGTAACTTTTCTCAACTCCTCTACCTTACTGAACTTGCCCCTGTTTTTTCTGTATTTAATTATATTTTTGGCTTTTGCTGGCCCTATTCCTTTTATATCAGTTAACCGCTCCCCCGAAGCTTTATTTAAATTGACCTTTTCCATATTATCTCCTCCATTACTAAATATTATATATTTGAAAATGCTGATTGGAAATTGCCTTTTTGACAGTATAATATATCAGCTGTTGGATCTAAAATGTTCTTCTTTATTGCCGGTCATCTTTTTTGGGTTTCTCACTGTCTTTCTCTTTTTTATCCAGCACATCTTCAAAGTTCTCTTCCGGTTCATTGTTTTCTCCCTGGGGAGCTGAATCACCAACATTGTTTTGATTAACAAAATTTTTAGCACCCTGTTCTTCATCTGAGGCATACTGGTTTAGAGCATCAACAATCTCCGGAGAAACTGATTTGAAATGAATATCCCGCTGGGGAAAAGCAATTTGAATACCATTTTCTTTTAGGAGCTCCCATATGGTAAATAAAATATCACTTTTAATATTGGTTACCCCCTGAGCCGGATCATTTATCCAGAATCTAAGCTGGAAATTAACCGTATTATTTGCAAACTTAGTCAGCAGACAAACCGGTGGAGGGTATTCCACAACTCGATCTTTATCCTTAGCAGCCTGCAGTAAAATTTCTCTTACTTTCTGCATATCACTCTTATAGCTTACTCCTACTTCTGCTTCCAGGCGAACTAAATCATCACTGTAGGACCAGTTTATTACCTGATTGGTGATAAAATCTTCATTGGGAATCAAATACTCCTTACCCGCCCGGGTAACCAGAGAAACAAATCTGGTCTCCTGAGACTTAATACGTCCAAATACCTCTCCCACCTGAATTATGTCACCGGGTTTCACCGATTTATCTAACAAAATAATAATTCCACTTATATAATTGGAAACAATTTTTTGGAGACCAAAGCCAAGTCCCACACCAATAGCTCCACCCAGGAAAGCAAAACTGCTTAAATCAACTCCTAAACTGCTTAATGTTATAAAAATGATAATAATATAAAGTACAGTTCTGGTCAATTTATTAAGCAGTACTTTTATAGAAGGGGTAAAGCTATCTGAGCTTTGAATTCTTTTCTGCAGCAGGCGTCCTACATTACTCTGCATCCACAGAAGTATTCCAAATAAAATAACCCCTCTTATTATCTCCATTAAAGAAACATCAAGATTACCACTGCTAAAACGTATTTCTTCCAGTATATTGATCGTCTGGGTGTAAATACCAAGTATATTCAGTAAAGCTACCGACCAGACTAAAAACACAATCACCTTTAGAACAACTGTACCCCGGGGTAATAGAATAAGGGTTAAGTTGAAAATTATGAGAGCAAAAATAATATTTGAGCCTATGTAGCTTATAAAGTTGGGGAGGGGCAGCACCTCACCCAGAATTAAATATATCCACAGAAAAAAAGCAAAAACCAAAAGGATCAATACCTGATCCATAATCTTCTTTTTCTGTTTTTCAGAAAGAAAAGCTATTTTATTTAAACCACGCAGCACAATACTTTCAAGTTTTCCTTTTATAAAATGTGAAATAATATATATTAAAAATATAACTCCCAGTTCAATGAAAGCAGTGGGAACCAGAACTTCAGTCTGCAGCCACTCCCATATACTGCTTAACAATTCACCAAAATAAGCTAGATAATCCACAAATATCACCCGCTGTATAATTAATAATTCCCGATCATCTTCAGAGCCCGGGGCATTACCTGTATTTTCAGAGGATAAGATGGTCCTCTTTCTCCATCAAGATTAGTAATATTCATCTCTTCATTTAGGTCCAGGGCCTCAATGTAAAAACTGCTGCTCTGTTTATAAATAATATTTTCATTATCCAGATGATTCTCCTGCAAAAATTCACTAACCAGTTTTAATATTTCATATACTTTCCCGGCTTTGACAATTATCAGTTCAAATAGGCCGTCATCCAGTGAACTTCTGCCCGATATGTTTTTAAACCCGCCTCCTCGTCGACTGTTTAAAATCAAAAATAAATAAATTTCTTCTGTGAAAACTTCCTCATCTGTTGTTATTTTAATATTTATAGTTTTAAAAGAAGTAATCTCCCTGAGACCCTGAAGATAATAAGCCATCTTGCCCAGGGTGCTTTTGAAAACTGAATCTGTACTGTGAGGAGTACTGGAAAACAAACCACCTACACATACATTTATAAAAAACCTGTCATTTACCCGCCCTACATCAATCGGACGGTATTCATTCTGGAGTATGATATCAAAACACTTTTCGAAATCAGCCGGCATACCTAGATAAGAGGCAAAATCATTAACAGTACCCGCCGGAATAACTGCCAGAGGAATGTCATAACCTCCCTGCATCATAATATTTACCACTCTGTGCAGAGAACCATCACCTCCAGCCACCACAACTTTTGCGAATTCATCCGATATACGAGCAATAAATTTGAATTTACGGGCCAGCTCACCAGCCGGCCGGGACAAAGTCCTGTGAATAAATATTTGATAATCCTGCTGGAATTTGGTTATAAAATTATCCAGATAATCAGAAAAAGAAATATTCCCTGAAACCGGATTATATACCAGTAATAGGCTTTTCATTTTGGTCTCCACTTTCCTTTCAAAATCTAAGAAAAATATTGGCTGAAAATAAATGCTGAAAATAAATAATGTAGGTTTATATAATTATAACACTAAAATAAAGAAAAATCATACAGCTTCTTTTTTTTATTCCAATATTTTTTTTAACTTCTTATGCTCATATTCAGTTATATAGCTGGAAAATAAATCTATCTGCTGATATATATTTATATCATAATTTACATTAGCATAAGGAACTTCCCGGAAAACATCAAACCCCATTTTTTCTGCTGCCCTGAAATAAGAAATTTCCTTTTTGAAAGACAGCAGTTGAATCTTCAAAATATTATTTAAGATCCGTAATATTATGTTCTGCAGCAGAGTATAACTCGCATTTTCATCATAGCAGGTAAAACCCCGGCATATAAAAGGTCTTATGGCATATATTTCACAAAATCCACTACTATGAAGAAATTCACAGGTCTCTGCAGCAAAAACAGGTTTTTTTAATCTGTTCAGCTTTATATATTTTTTATATATTTCTGACTTAGGGAGACCGGTTTTTTTTTGATATCGGTTGACAAACACATGGTCCAGCTCAATATCCCAGTCACAAAGACAGCAGTTATTTTCACACTCAAAACAGGAAAGAGGATGCTGCTGAAGAAATTTTTGATTGGCAGTGAGAAAATCTTTTATGGTGTGTGTTCTGTTTATATTTTTCACACCCAGCTGATTTTTTTCATCAAAAAATAATTCCATTTCCCGGCCTCCCTGGTGCTTAATTTTACAGTCTCCCTCGCAAAATATTCTCAATCTGATTATGATCTAAAATTACCGGATTATTTTTATTACCTGTTTTTTCTACAATTGAAGCCAAATCTTCCTCCTGTATTCCATATTCTCCCAGACGGGATATAGGAAGCTTTTCCACCCATTTTTCCAGTAAAGAAACCAGACGTTCACAATAATTATCGATTTCACTGTCGGCAATATTCAGGTTCCCCAGACGGCTGCCGTTTTCCAGAAGAGCACCTGCCAGAGCATATTTGCGGAGGTAATAATCCCCATTCTTTTTTTCTCTTAGAAGTTTAATATTTATTTTTACAGCTTCGGGCAGCAGTGTACCACAGACCACCCCATGAGGTATATCAAAAAAACCACCCACCGGTGAGGCCAGACCGTGTACAATTCCCAGACCGGCATTGGCCAGGGCAATTCCCGAAATCAGAGATGTATAGGCCATAGCTTTCCGGGCTGTAAGATCATCAGCCAGATCTGTACAGACACGATAATAAAAATTTCCCGCCAGTTCCAGAGCTTTCAAAACAAGCGAATCTGTCATTGGTGAGGCTGCTGTCGAAACATAAGCTCCCAGCAGCTGTGAAATAGCATCCATCCCACTGGCAGCTGTAATTTTTGGAGGACAGCTTATTGTTAAAGCGGGGTCCAGGACAGCTTTATCCGGAATAAAATTATCATGACGCAGTGATTTTTTAAAACCATTTTTGCCCACCCTGCTCAAAACCGCATTTTTAGTGGCTTCACTTCCGGTACCTGAGGTGGTCGGTACAGCTATAAAGGGAATTTTATCACCGGAATGTTCTTTCCCTTCGCCCACTCCTTCCAGATAGGCCATAACAGATTCCTTACAGGTCAGCATAGCCGAAACAGCCTTACCAGTATCAATAACACTTCCCCCACCAACTGCAGCCACAACCTCAATATCCTCATTCCTGTAATGAGAAGACAGCTCATCTATTTTGTCCGGGGCAGGTTCAGAAGTGATTGTCTCATGATAAAAAGTTATGTTCTTATCATTCAGTATGTTTTTTAAAAGATCTAAATTTCCTGTTTTTTCAAGTGAAGAGCCGCCGGTTATAAGTATCATCCTGGTTCCATATTGGGAAATAATCTCAGGCACTTTCTCGAATTTTCCTGCTCCAAACCTGATATCCGGAGTTGGAGCAAAAGCAAAATCTTTTACCATTGGGACTCATCCCCGGGGGCCACTACATCATGTTTGATTCCTTTTCTCGGTTCGGCCATCATTTTCTCCACTGTCTCTTTCCACTCCTGATAATGTTCTGTCTCTTTATGAGCCTGAACTGCCTCTTCTGATTCATATACCTCATATAAAGTAAAACACCCGGGCTCTTCTTTGTTCTGCAGAACATCAAAACGATAATTTCCTGGTTCCTGAATAGTATTCTGATGATTTTTTATCGTTGCCGTCTTGAACTGATCAATCCATTCTTCCTTAACCTTAACTTCTACCACATAAACCAGCATTTGAAATACCTCCTTTGAGTTTTTTAAAATAGCTAAATGAATTCTAATGGTTCATTTAAAGAATTTTTCAAAAATAATGTGTTGTTAATTTTACCATTTTCACAGAAAATATTCAATTCCCATTTCGATTATGAATCTGAGAACTACTGGACATTCTATTAAAAAAATATTATAATAATTCTTGAGAAGTAATATATAAAAATGCACATAATTCGGAGTGAATAAGATGAGTATTATGCTTGGAAAATATTATTTCAAAGGGCCCTACAGTTCATTACATAAACTGGAAAATAATCCCGGACTGTATGCCGTACACTGTCAGGAAAATGAACAGGAAATTCTCGATGTGGGGGCAGCAGACCAGATTAAAAACAAAATAAAAACCCATGAGCGTATGAAATGCTGGCTTTATCACAGCCAGGAAAAAGGAATTGCTGTTTCAGCTTATTACACAGAGGACTGGACCACAGAAGAACGTGAAAATGCTGCCTTAGAGTTAAGAAAACGTTATTCTCCCCCCTGTGGTAATGATAATGATCAAAAAATATATTAAAAATAATAATAAGATATAAAAAATATATTAGAAAAATTATACATTTTACAGGAGTGCAGCTATTTATCATGAAAAAAAAATCTGTAAAATTCTCTAAAACTGTAATGTCCCAGATCATGCTGCCCGGACAGGCCAACCCTTCAGGAAATGTTCATGGAGGAGAGATCATGAAGCAGATGGATAATACCGCTTATGTTGTAGCCCGCAAACACTGCCGGAATAATGTTGTAACCGCCCGGGTGGATGAAATGCAGTTTTTAAAACCAGTATTTGTTGATAATCTGATAACCTGCCGGGCTCATCTGGTATTTGTTGGTCACAGCTCCATGGAAGTAAGAGTCCGGGTAGAAGTAGAAAATCTGGAAACCAGTGAACAGCCTGAAGTAGCTCTAACAGCCTATTTTACCATGGTAGCTCTTGATGAGGCAGGTAAACCTACAGCTGTGCCCGGTTTAAAACTGGAAACTGAAAAACAAAAAAGAGAATATGCAAAAGGTAAAAAAAGATACCAAAAATATAAAAATGATAAACAGAAGTAATTTGCCCTCTCCCAAACCTGTCCGGTATTCAAATCTCTACAGCACTTTTTTGCTGCATTTTTAAAAAAATTATTTATGAAATTTTCTCACCCTGCAGATATGTTGCCTGAATCTGCAGGTTTTCATCAACTACTAAGAAATCAGCGTCTTTCCCCACAGCAATACTCCCCTTACTATCTTCGATACCCAGCATAACAGCTGGATTCAAAGATGCAGCCCAGGAAGCTTCAACCAGAGAAAGATTAAGCTTATTTACAGTATTTTGATAAGCCCGGTCCATGGTCAGAGTACTCCCGGCCAGGGTCCCATCTTCCAGAAGAGCCCGGCCCTGATCATCTATTTTTACTTTTCTTTTTCCCCAGGTGGTAACCTTGCCCCGGGGCTGTCCGGCAGCTACCATAGCATCAGTAACCAGGATGGCTTTTTTAAGATTTTTGAGCCTGAAAAAAAGTTTCAGCATAGGGAAAATCACATGAAGCCCATCACAAATGATTTCCGCAAACAGTTGATCATCCATACAGGCTGTTAAGGCAAGACCCGGGTTCCGATGGTGTAAGCCCTTCATACCATTAAAGGTATGAATAACAGCTGTATATAACTCTTTTTTTTCAGTAAACTCCTGGTGAGATATCTCCGTATGTCCGGCTCCCATTTTTATATCCAGATCTCTGCAGTAAGAAATAATTTTTTGTTCATCCTGTACCCGGGGGTCAATACTGCAGTATTTTATGAGATCACCGTATTTTTTTATCAAATCCTGATACTCAGATGTAAAACTGTTTCTGGTATATGAACTGTCCTGAGCTCCAATTTTACTGCTGTCTGTAAAAAACGGTCCCTCAAGGTGCCAGCCCAATATATTTTTGGGGCCTCCTTTTCTTTTTTGGGCCTTTTTCACAAAGGAGCCTACCTGATCCATCCTGGATCGGGAAACAGTGGGGGTGGTAGGTAAAAAACCCGTTACTCCATGATCAGCTTTAAAAAAGCTCCAGTTAATTAAGGCCTCAATTCCACCTTCAGGCCTATAACCACCTCCACCATGGGTATGGATATCAATAAAACCGGGAATGATAATCTTATCCTTAAAGTCCTTTTTCTCTTCCCCGTTATCTATATCAGTATCTGATATAATCCTGGTAATTTTACCGTCCTTAACCATCAGAACATGATTTTCTTTGACTTTATTCTCGGTCACTATTTTATCAGCTGAAAAAATGGTCACAAAATTTCCTCCTTTTTATTCCTCTTTACTTTTTCTGGGCGGAATAAGTGCCTTGGGATGCTGACCAATTAAATCTTCACGGCCCGTTTTTTTTAAAGCTTCATATACAAGATTATAATTGCGAGAATATTTGTACTGCAGGAGAGCCCGCTGCATTCTTTTTTCATGCCCCTGTGGTACATGCACATCCTGTAAGGTCCTGGGATTAAGACCTGTATAGTACATAGTGGTGGACATTGTTCCGGGAGTGGGATAAAAATCCTGTACCTGTTCCGGATGATGCCCAATATCTCTTAGATATTCAGCCAGTTTTACCGCATCTTTTAATTTACTACCCGGATGACCGGATATTAAATAAGGCAAAATGTACTGTTCCTGACCTATCTCCCGGTTATAATGGTAAAATTTTTGCCGAAACTCTTCAAACTTCTCTATACAGGGACGGTTCATTAATTTTAAGACCCGTTCGGAAGCATGCTCAGGTGCTGCTTTCAGCTGACCGCTGACATGATGTTCACACAATTCTCTAAAAAACTGATCACTATCATCTTCCAGTATATAATCATAACGCAGCCCGGAACGAATAAAAACTTTCTTTACCCCTTCAAGCTCTCTTAATGATTGTAAAATATCCAGATATTCGCTGTGGTCAACCTCCAGGCTGGGGCAGGGGGTAAACCCAAGACAGGATCTATCACGGCAGATTCCCTCATATCTCTGCTTTTGACAGGCCGGTTTTCTAAAGTTGGCTGTAGGTCCTCCCACATCATGTATATATCCTTTAAAATCTTCTTTAGATGTAATCTCCCGGGCTTCAGCCATAATTGATTCTTTACTGCGAGAAGAAACAATCCGTCCCTGATGGAAAGCCAGAGAACAGTAGGAACAGTCACCAAAACAACCCCGGGAACTGGTAATGCTAAATTTTACTTCTCTTAATGCCGGTACACCCCCCTGTTCTTCATACACAGGATGGTATTCACGTTTATAGGGCAGAGAATAAACATAATCCATCATCTTTTGGTCCAGAGGTTCTGCCGGTGGATTTTGGACCAGAAAACGATCTTTATGCTTTTGGACAAGAGTCTGACCGTAAAAAGGATCCTGTTCTAGATACTGTTCATAAAAACAGCGGGCATACTTTTTTTTGCTGGAAGCAGTTTCCGCAAAAGAAGGTATCATTTTGTAATCATACAGGTCTTCGGTTGAATTTGCAATATAACAGGTCCCGGGTATATGCCTTATATGATTTACCTCCAGACCATATTCCATATTCCGGGCTATTTTTAATATCTGGCGCTCTGCCATTCCATATACCAGAAGATCAGCCCGGCTGTCAAACAGAATTGAACGCCTAACCCTGTCCTCCCAGTAATCATAATAGGCAAACCTTCTCAGACTGGCTTCCAGACCCCCAATAATTATTGGTTTTCTGTTATAAACCTCCTTAATGCGATTACAGTAAACAATAACTGCCCTATCGGGCCGCCTATCAGTTTTTCCTCCTGGTGAATAGGCATCTTCACGCCGTTTGTTTTTATTTACGGTGTACTTATTGACCATGGAATCCATATTCCCGGCCGAAACCAAAAATGCATAACGGGGTTTCCCCAGCCGCCTGAAATCTTCTGTACCTGTCCAGTCTGGCTGGGGAATTATCCCCACTTTATATCCTGCATCAGCCAGCACCCGGCCTATAATAGCTGTTCCAAAGGAAGGATGGTCAACATAAGCATCACCGGAAACCAGAATAAAATCCAGCCGGTTCCAGCCCCGGGCTTTCATCTCTTTTCGGTTTATAACCAAAAATTGTTCTTTATTACTCTTATCCATTTTATCTCTCCAGTTAAAATTCTTATTTAGCTCTAACTTTCAATGTCTTTGGTCAGTTTTACCCAAACATAATTATTCTTTATTACTCAGGTTTTCCCGGTCAGTATTGATTTCAGTAAAATCTACATCTACAACTTCTTCAGGCTCATTTTTATTTTGTTGAGAATCAAAATCATCACTAAAATCTTCTGTACTAAAAGAAAAATATTGTGAATGAAAATTATCTTTTATATGGTGCCCCAGTTTCCTCTTAACTATTTTCACAAAAAACTTTCTGGAATAAGGAATAACCAGTAAAAATCCCGCTATATCTGTTAATAAGCCGGGAGTTAATAGAAAAAGAGCTCCCCCCAGAATCAATAAACCTCCCAGCAGATCATCAGCCGGAAGATGACCCTGGTTGAGATTATTTTTGATCCGGCCCACAGTTTTAAAACCCTGACTTCGGGCCAGAGAGACTCCGATAACACCTGTAATACCCACCAGAACAATGGTGAAAATCACTCCAGCCTGGCGTCCAATCTGTATCAGCAGGGCCAGCTCTACCAGAGGTACTATTGAAAATAGCAATATTAACTTTAACAGCATTATAATCAGTCCCCATTTATATTTACCGTTTTTAGAAATATATTTTTACTTATCTTCCGGTTTCTATTATCTTTTTTATTTATTTTCTTTATCTGAATTTCTTTTTTTCCCATCTGACTTTTCAGCTGAAGAGGTGCCCGGCTGTTCCTCTTTTTGGTTCCGGTCACTATCTGCACTGTTTCCTTTTATTTTTTTCTTTTTGTTTTGCTCAACAGGTTCTGTACTCTCCTGCCCAATTTTAAACCACCGGCTGCCGGAACCAAATTTGGTGTCCAGCACCACTCCCAGGGACAGAAACATGAGCAGCAGATAAAATATCCATCCAAATAAAGGAACAGAATTTAAAACCCACAGTACCAGCACACCTAAAAATAATCTAAGATAAATACTCATTCCATTCTTACCAACAGCAGCAATTCTTTCACCTGCAAAATACACTACAGCCACATATCCAATAAAATTGATACCGAAAAATAAGAAAATTAACAGTGGAATAACCGGAAGACCAATAATGGTAATTGCCATTAGAAGTAATAATACGGGAAACAGCAGAACACCTATTAAGCCAATTATTAATATTCTGCCCGGTGATTTTTCCAGTTCATATGCCATATTTCTTTCTCTTTCGGGCAGTAAAGAAAATACAAGCAGCACCAGGCCAAACAAAACAATTAACCTAAAAAGACCAAAAGCCGTACCTGTGCCCCACAGCTGCCATAAACCTCCTATTCTCTGGCGGGATAAAAATGAGCCAATCCGGATTTCTCCCAGCCGGACCTGGGTTGTACTGCCCATAATTTCCGCCCTTTCGCCCCTCGTGATCCGCCCGGCGACCGATACCACATCACCTTCTATGGTATTATTTAAATGAATATCACCCAGAACAGATATGACATCACCCCGTACTCGACCTTCAACATTTATATTTCCCATAATAGCAACCAGATCGCCCTCGATTATCCGGCCCTCTTCAATATTAATATCCTCAAATATGCGCACCAGGTTGCTGCTGTCATCAATAGTGAGTGCCCCTGCTGTACCGGAAAAAACAAGAAAATAAGCCACCATTATCATTACTAACAGACCCGTTATACCCTTCAATTTTACCATTTATCTCACTCCCCATATAATATATTTAAAGATATGGTTCTCCACCCTAACCTCTTTTAGAATGTAAGGATCATCCCCACTTCCACTGGTGAAAAATATTGATATATGCTCCTGGCAGCTGATAAGAACATTTCGCTGCTCCTGCATTTGGTACAACTGATTGGGCCAGGATTAGCATATCAAGCACATCAAAGAGCTCCACCCTCGTATTTAATAAGTTTTCCTTTAATTATAAATCCAAAATAATAGAAGGTCAACTGTTTTTTCGGGGCCCACATACAGCCTGAAACCGGCAGTCAGTACACTTTTTTTGTTTCTTGTTTATTTTAAAATCCTCATATGAATATTCTCTTATCTGAGAAATCAAATTTGAAATTTTTTCTTTATCCCTGCTGTACCTTTTCATATCATAGTCAATATTAATATCCCTCTTGGGGTGACGGGGATTCCAGTAACAGAGTTTCAGGCTGTCCAGAGTAATATCACCTGCTTGAACAAAGTACTCATTTACTGCCCGGGCCATTACCAGCAAATAAACACTGGTTTGAAGATTACCGCTCATTTTTTTATATTCCGGTGGCCTTTTACCTGTCTTCCAGTCATAAATAATCAAATGAGACCGGGAATGGTCAATAAAAATCAGATCATATTTTGCCATCAATTTCAGTTCCATTACATTGAGTCTTAATTCATACTCCGGTTTATAAGAACCCTGTTCCTGATAGGGACAAAAATTTGTTAACCGACTGAACCATTTTACAAGCTGCTTATTTTTCCCGGTTTTTTCGGGTATCCAGCCCCGGGAATAATAACGATTGGCCAATTTATGAAATTTTTTCCCCTGATCAATAAGTTTTTGACTTTCAGCCGTCTGGCCCCAGCTCCCCGGCCAGAAAAAACCGTCTAGATAACGAAAACGAAATTTCAAGGGACACTGTTTAAATAAATTCAGTGCATGCTGGCTGAAATAAAAATCATCGGGCAGACTCTTTTTCATATTTTTTTCTCTCCCTGGTAATATAGTTCTTTAACACAGAAAAGGCACGGGCCGGTTTAACTTTACGGCTGTTTCCACTATCATAAATCATTTCCCGATGAGCACTCAAAAACAAATTTTTTTGGGCCCGGGTAATACCCACATAAATCAGCCGCAGCCGCTCACAAAAATATTCTATTTTTGCATCCTGCCGGGGATTTTTACCAGAATCCAGCCCCAGAAGATTATCCAGCCGGGTCCGGGCCAGAGCCCCGGGATTACTGTAGTCATCTTCCAGATAATAATGCTCACCCCGAAAACGAGACTTAAGAGCAGAAGGAAAATTATCATCAGTAAGAAATGATAAATATACTGTATCCCATTCCAGACCCTTAGCCCGATGATATGTGGATATATTGATTACCCCCGGGTCTGGTTCATATCCCTGCCGGGAATAAATCTTCCGGGCAAATTTACGAAATGATTCCTCCATAACTGACATCTCAGAAACAATTTCATAAAGTTTCCAGTCGGGATGAGCGGATATCTCATTTTTAACCTGCAGAGCCATGTTTTGGGCAACAGCCCTCTCTTCTTCTGACATTTTTAGCTGTTCTGAAATTAATAGAATTAATTCATCAGGTGGTAAAGAGACAGCTGCCTCAAGCCAATGTTTTATCTTCTGTTGAGCCGTGAGCCAGATCTCCCTCTGTTTTTTTGTTAAATTATCTGTAATATCAATAGCCTGGGGAGAAGAATATAAAACTGAAGCCAGAGAGTTAGTCTGGATAATTTTTTTCATAAATGTAGTGTCAAAATCATCATTTTTTCTGCTTCTGTCATTTTCCAGTAAAGAAGGAACAATAAAATCAGATAGCAGATCTATCAGTAAATTTTTTTTATACGGTTCAGCCAAAAAAGATAAAAGCTCTATAAAATTTTTCACAGTATCCAGTTTTTCGGAGGAAGGTTCTCGAACCAGAGAATAATCAACTCCCATTTTTTCAAAACAGTCAGTTATTTTTTCTACCACATAATTAGCCGGAACCAGTACAGCAACCGTATTTTTGGGGTTTTCATCTACATGTCGTGAAGCCAGCCGTGAAATTGCATATATTTCTCTTTCTGAATCACTAAATATCTCTGCTGCAGCCCGATAACCTTCTGTAACCGGATTGGGAAAAGGATCATCCGGGGGAACGGGTTTTATATATTTTTCCTCAAAAGCACTCCGGCACTCGGCAAGTGGGTGTTCATTTACGGCCCATTTTATAAGTTTATTGGCCAGACCCATAATATCTCTGCTGCTTCTGCTGGAGTAAAGTATGGATTCTTTTTTTACTCTGTCTTTATCACTAAAATCACGAAATACTTCCGGATCAGCTTCAGTAAATGTTCCCATGATGGCCTGGTTGGAATCCCCCACCCGAACCAGGTTTCCTTCTGAACCTGTTAAAAAAAGAAGTATCTTTTCCAGAAGAAAATTTGAATCCTGAGCCTCATCTTCAAACACATAACTGTATTTATTCTGAAGTCTTGTCCGCAATTTTCCATTATTCTTCAGTAAATTATAGGCCTGGTTTATTAAATCATCAAAATCCAGATATCCCTGTCTTTTTAATAACCGGTCATACTTTTTATATACTGCAAAAGCCCATTCCAGAAATGAATAGTGATCTGTTTTCTGCTGCAGGGTTTTTATATCCCTTTCAGTTAAGCCCCGGATTTTAAATCTTGATATAATTGAACTTATAAAAGCCGGAAAGTCTTTTTCCCGCCATTTTTTAAGTGCTTTTCTATAACCAGGGTTATTTTTACTGTAATCAAAATATTTCATAAACATTCGGGGATTATCCTGAATCCACTCCTCAATTACCTGCTCTAAAATAGAACTTTTGACTCCAGAAGCAGCAATTTCAAAATCATCACTGAGCATTCTATCAGCCGGATTTTCCTGTAAAATACTCAAAGCTAAAGAATGAAGAGTACGCACTTCATAGCCTCTGTTGCGGGGCAGATCTTTTGCTTCCAGAAAATCTCCAATTCGTCTGCGAAAATTAGCAACCCCTGTTTTCATATAGGTTACTATTAATATTTTCCCCTGTGTGTTCTGCTGTTTTTCAATTAATTCTGCCGCAAGATAAGCTAAAATAGTAGTTTTTCCGGCCCCCGGTACCGCCGCAACAGCCATTAATCCACTGCGAAATTCAACCACTCGATCCTGGCCGGGTCTTAGTTTAATCATTATTTTCTCCTCCAGCCTGCCGTGGATTCAACCAGCTGTATAGTCCGCCTTCCTGTTCCCAGCCCCGGCTGTCCAAATAACTATCTCCCAGATAAAGACCTGAACTGCAGCGGCTTAATATGTTCTGTAAATAACCCAGTAGTTTGTTGTGACGAAGATACTGATCAATTTCATCATCCCATCGACCTTTCCAGTTTGGGGTAAAAATATAGGGATTTGAAAGTTCTTTGCTCAAACCTTGCTGCCATTTCTGGCTTGATATATCAAGCCAGAAGATATATTTAACCTCTCTAATATCAGAAAATAGAAATTTATAGGGAGTTGCCAGTATTATACCCTGTGCTTCTTCTCCTCTATCAGAAGAATGATACAAAACTTCAGCTGCCAAAGTTCCGTTCTGCAGCATATTAATAAAATGAGAACCCAGTTTTTTAAAATCGGCACCGGAAAATTTGGTTACAACTTTATTGAATTTTTCCAGTGAATCTATGAAACGACGGCAGGCTTTTATTTCCCTGGATGAGGGCGATAAATATATTAAAAGTTCCTGGAAAATAGACTGAAAAAGAAGCTGAAGATCTTGTTTTTGTTTTCTTCGATCCTGAACCCACTTTTTAAGATGACAGTACTCCTGTAGATCAAGAGAGATATTAATATCTTCCGGAGAGGGGAATTTATAATTTGCAGAACAAATTTTTTGAGCAAGCAGACTGCTCTGCAGTGGATCCAGATCCAGCAGCAGAACAAGTGTCTGTTTCAGGGAGGAAAATGTTATTTCCTGATTCCAATCCCTGTTAATCAGCAAAATTAGAGTAATTAAAGCCTGAGTAAAAGGAACATCAACCAGGCGGTGGGAGTCGGTTAAATTATTCAGAGAATATCCTTCATTTTCCAGAAAATATCTGAAAATAAATTCAGCAATATTGTCCACTTCCGGCATTATTATAGCTATATCAGCTGGTTTAACCTCTTCTTTTTCTAACATAGTTATTACTTTATACACGGTTTTTTCCAGCATTTCTCCTCTATACTCTGATTCAAGAATACCTTTTATAAATTCATGTCCGGGCACAGAAGAGTTTTCCCTAACAGCTTCACTGATTGCCTCTGCTAAACTTCTGGCTTCAGGTGAAGAAATAAATTGTTTTTCTTTGTTTTCTATTTGACATTGGGGAAAGAATTTATTCCGGGCCCGTTCTGGATTACCACCAAAAAACCTATTAAAACCTGCTTCCTCATTAAAGGCAAAAAAAGAATCCCGAACTTTGCCGATAATTTTCAAAAATAAATCCTGAGCCACAGGAACTGTTTTCTCAAGATCATCAACAAAAAGGTAATTATATCTATCAGTAAGTCGTCTGATATAATCTTCATTTTGGAGCAGGCACCTATTAAATAACTCCACCCCCAGGGAATAATCAAGCACACCATTTCTCTGGCAGAAAGAACGAAAAATATTCATGATATTAAATGCTTCCCGAAAGACTTCTTTCTTTTCTCGATCCTCACCCGCCCAGTAAAAAAGTCTCTGCTCAATCTCTTTCAGAGAAAGTCCATTAAGTGCACCCTGATTTAAATTATCAATTAATTGAACTGCTATCCGGGGAGTTCGGGCTCCAACATTATCCAGAACCCCGGTACTGTTTCTTCTCTTTTCAACAAAACAGGTCATAATATAATGGGCGGTTTCCACATTCATAAAAATTGGTTCTGCCATACCTGAATCTGACTTTACTTCCTGCTGCAGATCAGGCCAAAAACTGCTTACTTCCTGCTGTACAAAACCCAGAAAAGTATATATTTCCAGGGGACCCATTATTTTTAAATTTAGCCGTTCCTCCCAGGAACTTACGCCCGCAGCGTTTTTAACAAAAACAAGGCACTTTTCTGTACCTGTCTGTCGAGCTCTTTTTTGATATTTTTCACTCAAGGTTTTTGTTTTACCCGTATTACCCGGGCCCGATAAAATCTTTTTCACTGCTTTATTTACCGTCTCCTTCCTCACCCTGCTTGAGATTATACTCATTTTCCAGATACATATGAATAACTCTATTGATAAATTCATTAAAAGTCATATTATCCGCAATTAGTTTTTTCATTAATTTCTTATGAAGTTCAGTATCAATTTTATACATGGCTCTTTTCATTTTAACATTCATCTTAATTTCACCCTTCCGGATTATTCCTCCATCCAGCTTGACCATTCCTGGCTTTCATTTTTGGGGTTTATTTCCCCGGCCAGATAAAGGTCAATACTTTTTGCCAGAAATTCATCAAATTCAATTCCTTTGCTGTCCAGTTTTTCCTTTAAATTTTCATATTTATTTTCCGGCAGCCGATATGATTTTCTTCTCTCACTCATAATTACCAATCCTCTGTTTTCAGTATATTTACACCCTTATTAATTAAATTAAACATTACAGGACCAATTCCTTCTTATTTTGACAATAAAACAAAAAACCCCTGTTAAACAAAACAGGGGTTTACCTTCATAATATCAATTCTTAAACTTATAATCTCAATAAAGCTCATTAAATATAATCTTTAACCAGGTCACCGACTTCAGAAGTACTGCAGCCCATCTTTCCGGCAGAAAGGCTTTTTAAATCCTCTTTGACCACCTTTTTAACAGCTTCCTTAACTGCGGCAGCTGCTTCAGTTTCTCCCAGCTCAGACAGCATCATATGTCCGGCAGCAATTGCAGCAAGAGGATTTATGGTACCCTGACCGGTATACTTAGGAGCAGAACCTCCAATAGGTTCAAACATGGATACCCCTTCCGGATTTATATTCCCACCGGCAGCAATACCCATCCCCCCCTGCAGAACAGCGCCCAGATCCGTAATAATATCTCCAAACATATTATCGGTGACAATAACATCAAAATACTCCGGATTTTTAATCATCCACATGGTAGTAGCATCTACATGAGCATAATCAGTAGTCACCCCGGGATATTCAGAAGCCAGTTCATTAAAAGTTCTCTCCCATAAATCAAAAGCATAGGTCAGGACATTGGTCTTCCCGCAGAGAGTAAGCATTTTTTCTTTATCTCTTCTCCGGCAGTATTCAAAAGCATATCGCAGACATCTTTCCACACCTTTACGGGTGTTAATTGACTCCTGTACGGCTACTTCATCCGGAGTTCCTTTTTTCAGAAATCCTCCTGAACCTGTATACAGGCCTTCTGTATTCTCACGTACTACAACAAAATCGATGGCCCCGGGTTCTGTGTTTTTGAGAGGGGATTCCACACCCTCATAAAGAGTAATAGGCCTTAAATTTATGTAAAGATCCAGTTCAAATCTTAGTTTTAACAAAATACCTTTTTCTAAAACACCGGGTTTAACATCAGGATGACCAATAGCTCCCAGATAGATAGCATCTTTTGTTTTCATTTCTTCAATTTCTGATTTTGATAAAATCTCTCCCGTCTGAAGATATCTATCCCCACCAAAATCATATTCTGTAAAATCTATATTTAAATCAAATTTCTGGGCTGCTTTTTTTAAAACTTTAATACCTTCAGCAATAACCTCAGGTCCGGTTCCATCTCCAGGTATCACGGCAATATCATAATTACTCATTTTCACCACTCCCTGTATTGTTTTCAAATTCAGCCTTTATAGTTCCGTCTTCATACCTGACAAGAAAACCACCCTCCTGGGCCAGTTTTTTGTTAAAAATATCATAACAGCTGTCCAGAGCATGAACCCTTTTTTGAGAAAACCAGCGATAAATCAGCTGATTTATTATCTCTTCAACATCCTGTTCCCGGTTGCTGGAATGTTTAATATTTTTAACAAATTCATATAAATCCTGATAATTTTTTATATGGGCCTGTCTTTGGCGATCTCTGTTATCATGATACATAAATATCCTTCCTGCCTGTTTTTATTTTTCCCAATTATACCATCATGGTTCAAAAGTCGCAAATTTAAATTTCACTACTTACCTGCTGCCTGTTCTGTATCAATCTCCAGCTCTGATGAAAACTTATCCTGAACTGGAGTCTCAATAACTTTTTCCTGCCAGGTGCCCTTTATAAACCAGAGGGACATTACGATCAGGCCCAGTAATTTGGCTGTAAAAATACCCCACCAGATTCCAGTCTCCTGTAGACCCATGTAATGAGCAAAAGAATAAGAAAAAGGAATCTGGAAAGCCCAAAGTGTAAGTAACCGGAAAAAACTCTGCTGTACTGTTTTTCCGGCCCCACTGAGAGCCCCCGATAACACGATCTGGACCCCCAGAAAGGTAAAACCAAAACCAACAATTTTAAGATATTCGGCACCTAAATCAACCACTTCCGGGTCATCGGTGAAAAAATCAATCAGCCAGGGAGCGGTAAACAGAAGAATTGTCGCCATGATCAACATGATTACCAGTATTGTTCCGGCAGACAGCCAGGCTGTTTTACCGGCCTCATCGGGCTGGTCAGCACCAAGATGCTGGCCCACCAGAACTCCGGTAGCCCGTCCAATACCCATGGCCGGCATTCTAATAATAGAAGTTATACGATTGGCAACCCCATAGGCCGCCAGAGTTACCGTTCCAAAACCGGCTACAATCGAGGTCATAACTGAAATAGCAATCGCCAGCCCCGAATCCCCCACAGCAGCCGGAAAACCAATTTTAACAATTTTTTTGATCATATTCCAGCGGGGGCGAAGATGATGTGGATACAGGTGTAATTGTTTTTTCCCGGTAAATAAAATATAAATTCCAATTATGGCCGCCAAAAAACGGGTAATAATTGTGGCCACTGCAGCCCCGGCAATACTGAGTTCGGGGAACCCCCCCCAGCCAAAGATAAGCAGGGGATCAAGAATAACATTGGCTCCTACAGCAACTAATTTTAAATACATTGGTGTTTTGGTATCTCCGATTCCCTGCAGCACGGCAGAGAAAATAAAATAAATAAACATCAGGGGAATACCGGACACTATTATTCTGAAATAAGACCAGGCCAGGGGTAGAACTTCCTCATCAGCTCCGATCAAAATTAAAAGATGTTCCCCCAGAATTAAACCCAAAAAAGAAAAAATTAAAGAAACCATTATTGCAAAACTTAAAACCTGCCCGGTGACCAGGTTGGCTTTTTCATGTTCCCCGGCTCCCGTATACTGAGAGACCAGGGCAATCCCGGAAATTGAAAAACCTATTCCCACCGAAAAGACAATAAATATGATAGGAAATGATACGGTTATAGCGGCCAGAAATTCCGGACCCAGTCTGCCCACCCAGAAGGTGTCGGCCAGATTATACATAAGCTGCATCGATTCCCCCACCATGATCGGCCAGGAAAGTTTAAACAAAGTAGGTAAAACCGGTTCATCAATTAAATTCTCTCGCTGTGAAACATTCACTGCTTTTCACTTCCTTATGTTACCTGATTAAGTTATTATGTTCTACTGCAGTTAAGCTTTATTAAAAAAACAAAATATAGCTGTGAAGTGGAGATTATATGACCAAACCAATATAAAAAATATAATTTCTAAATAAAGCAATATATTTATCTTTTGAACACTATGCTTTGTTTATTTTACTACAATAAAAATTTAAATTCAAGGCAGGAATCGACATTTCCCCTCTTTTATATAAAAAGTTTTATATAAAAGAGTGCTGTTCATCTATAAAACATATAAATGGCAGTACTACAAAAAGTCAATTTAATTTAATTTAAGAAATAACATTACTGTCATGACAGAACTCACAAATATAAAAATCCTAAAATAACACTTTTTGCCGGATAACCATAAATCTTTTTATACGGGAAGAACTAATTAAGAACTATTTTTTCTGTAAACTTACCACCACAGGGCAGCCCACAGCAGGGGCCCACCATCCCGGCAGCTCATGGTGTGATATTCATCAGCAGGGATCTCGATTACATCACCTGGAATTATTTTTTCTGTTTCTTCCCCAACATGAACCAATCCTTCACCCTGGATCACAATATATATTTCTTCATGTGGGTGAGAATGGCCCTCCATTTTAGAATTGTTTTCCAGATAGCCCCAGGCATGATCAAAGGGGGCCTTCATTCCTTCAGGTAATACATCATCAGCAAGTATTGTACCTTCATGAGCAGGTTGGGCTAATTTTTTATCAAAATGTTTGATATTCATAATTAGTCTCCTTTCAATTAATTTTTATAATCAATTTACCGCAAATATATGTTGTCTGCTTTACTGAAAAAAATTGTCAGCCCTGTATAATTTAATAATTAAAAGAGTAGATAGTAGAATTAAATTATACCAAAATTTAGAGGTACTGTCTATGGTACTGGCTATGTATTTAATTTTACAATACTCCTTTATCATACCAAGAAACAGGGCTCTAAATATATGGGAGGTTATAAAATGGATATAAAAAAAATTTCCAGTGTTCATAAAGCAGAAGGAGCAGGAGCCGCTGTCAACAGATTGTTCCCCACTCAAAACTATTCCGGTCACCATGACCCCTTTGTACTTTTTGACGAATTTATGGTGGAAGCTCCGGCCGAATTTTCCGAACATGAACACCGGGGTTTTGAGGCAGTCACCTATATGCTGGAAGGTTCCTTTGTACATGAAGATAATCTGGGGAATAAATCAGAAATTACAAAAAATCAGGTCCAGGTTTTTAATGCCGGGAAAAGTCTTTTTCATTCCGAAAAACCTGGCAGTTCGGGGGATAGCCGGGGCCTTCAGCTCTGGATAAANCTTCCNGAAAATCAAAAAAATTCAGACCCCTATTATNAGCAGTTAAAAGAAGTACCGNTTATTAAAAATAAACAGGNAATAACTGTCAGGGAAGTCTTTGGAGAAAAATCTCCCTTAAAAATTAACACTCCCCTGACCTATCGGATCGTAGAATTAAAGAAAGGCCAATCATATAATTTGGAGCTTGCTGACCGATCGGGAATTGTCTATGTAATAAAAGGCCATATCAAAATCAATGACATTAGCCTTGAATCCACAGAAGGAGTATTACTCTCTCCGCTCTCTCAGGTGAATAATTATAATATGTTGGCCGAAAAAGATTCGCATTTTGCCGCTGCTTCCGGGTTACCTCACCATCAGGACATAAAAATTAAAGGTTCCTTTGTAATTTAATAAAATCAGCTTTTTAAACCCATCACCTCTAACAGATATCAATTATATGGCTGCACTGCAAAAAGTCAGTTTTTTAAATTTAAGAAATTATAACTGTTTACCGGGGCCCAGCACTACTTGAACCTGGTGTTCTTCTCCATCACCGGCAGGTTTTATTAAATTTTCGGTATATTCTTCACCATCTACTTTAAATTTAACAATCCCCTGATTTACTTGATGGGGATTTTCGACTTTTATATGATAAACTTCTCCCCTGAATTTTCTTGTAACTTCAAATCCCGACCATCCGGCAGGTATACAGGGATCAATCCTGAGGCCATCCAGTTCCGGCCTGATGCCCAAAATCCACTGAGTCAGGGCTGTAAAATTCCAGGCTGCAGTCCCGGTAAGCCAGGAATTTTTGGCCTCACCGAAATTTGGTGCCTCACGACCGGCTATCATCTGGGCATAAACATAGGGTTCTGTTCGGTGCAGCCGGCTTATATCTTCAAGATAGGCAGGGGCAATTTTTTTATAATATTCAAATGCCCGGTCTCCATGACCCAGTATGGTTTCAGCGATCATTATCCAGGGATTATTGTGACAAAACACCCCACCATTCTCCTTATAGCCGGGCGGATAGGAAGAAATCTCACCTAAATTAAGATGATACTCCGTATAAGGAGGATCAACAAGTTTCAAACCATATAGGGTATCCAGCCTCTTTTTAACCGAATTTAACGTCTGCTGAGCAAAACCATCTTCCAGACCCAGGCCCCCCATAATACAGAAGCCCTGAGGTTCAATAAATATCTGCCCCTCTTCATTTTCACGGCTGCCAACTTTATTCCCAAAATAATCATAAGCCCGCAGAAACCAATCTTGATCCCGGCCATGTTCATTAACTGCCTGTTTCATTTTTTTAACTTCTTTTTCTGCCCTGTCTGCCAGTTCTGTCCTGTTAATTCTGCGGCACAGTTCAGCAAATTCAGGTACAATTGTGATAAACATTCCGGCAATAAGAACCGATTCAGCAGTACTATCTTCTTTATTGGTTAAAGTCTGAAACGACTCCCCCGGTTCTTCGGAAAAACAGCTTAAATTCAGGCAGTCATTCCAGTCCGCATGTCCGATCAGGGGTAAATCATGAGGTCCAAGATTATTTATAACATGCTGAAATGAAGCAACCAGATGGTCAAAAAATACAGCAGGTTTGTTTTCCTCTTCACTTTCGGAATCAACAAAAGGGACTTCTTCTTCCAGGATACTGTAATCTCCAGTCTCCTTAATATAGGCCATTGTGCCAAAAAGCAGCCAGAGAGGATCATCATTAAAACCACTGCCAATATTGTCGTTCCCCTCTTTGGTGAGAGGTTCATACTGATGATAGGTGCTTCCATCTTTAAACTGACAGGCTGAAGCCAGATCAATAAGCCTCTGTTTTGCCCGCTCAGGTATCATATGAACAACTCCCAGCAGATCCTGATTGGAGTCACGGAAACCAATACCCCGGCTTATTCCCGATTCAAAATAGGAAGCACTCCGGGCCAGATTATAGGTAACCAGACACTGATACTGGTTCCAGATATTGATCATTCTCTCCAGTTTATCATCTCCTGCCCCCAGCTGAAAACCTGACAGCAGATCCGTCCAGTAATCTTTTAACTCATTTAAAGCCCGGTCTACTTTTGTTGAATCATCAAAACGTTTCTGAAGCTGATAGGCTTTTTCTTTATTGATAATACCGGGTTTTTCCCATTTGTTATCCCTGTCATTTTCTACATAACCAAGCTGAAAGATGAACCTTTTTTCTTCACCTGGCTCAAGAGTCATTGATAAACTGTGTGAACCCACCGGAGCCCAGCCGCTGGCCACAGAATTTCGGGAACCACCCTCCTGAACTGCTGCCGGGCAGTCAAAGCCATTATAAAGACCTAAAAAACTTTCCCGGTCAGTATCAAAGCCATCGATTTCACTATTAACTGTAAAAAATGAAAAATGATCCCTCCGCTCCCGGTATTCAGTTTTATGATATATAGCTGAACCCTCTATTTCCACTTCTCCGGTGTTGAAATTGCGCTGAAAATTGGTCATATCATCAAAAGCATCCCACTGACAAAATTCTACAAACGAAAAAAGTTTGATTTCTCTGAGATCCTGACTTTCATTTTTAATTTTTAAAGAGTGTATCTCACAATCAGCTCCGAGCGGCACAAAATAAAGTATTTCAGCGGAAATATTATTTCTGCTCCCTTTAATTTTACTGTAGCCCATCCCGTGCCGGCATTCATAAAAATCCAGCTCTTTTTTTACCGGGGCCCAGGACGGGGACCAGAACTCCCCATTTTCATAAAT
>SL_8KL_010_SEDDRAFT_10000041_pt1 | contig 88821 bp, 77 predicted proteins | sample SodLakKL_010_SED_4_FD_11160 | JGI IMG/M metagenome (IMG submission 11160)
TTCGTATCCTCCCTTAGTGTGGTTTGGTCGTTACACTCATAGGATACGGACCACCTTTTATTTATTCAAGCGAAGGTCTCACATGTATTGTATATCTACACGATTTTACACCACCGAAATGAGAAAAGGGCTTGCATTATGGCGATGGATGTCTTATACTGTACATAAAGTTAATAAAAGAGAGCCGAGAGAGTAAGCGCAACCGACAATATCGGGCTTATTCTCTCGTTTTTTATCCTACATCAGGAGGCCGCCATGTTTGAATCGCAGAAGATTCTCCCCGCCATCAGTTCCCATCAGGACCTCAGGAAATTCTTAAAGACCTCGATGCCCTACGGCATCCTGATGAATTTCCAGCTCGCGCAACTCCCTTCCTTGATAGAAGCCATGCAGCACGCGGACAAGAAGATTCTCATCCATCTGGACATGATCAAGGGCCTGAGCAGCGACGAATACGGCGCGATCTATCTCATCCAGCATTTCAAGGTCGACGGGGTCATCACCACGAAACCCCGCGTCATAGACCTCTGCAAGAAGCGGGGGGTGATAGGCATCATGAGGTTCTTCCTCAAGGACTCCATCTCCCTCTCACAAAGCCTCGAGATATTGAAACGGAGCGCCCCGGACGCAGTGGAGGTCCTTCCCGCGAAGCACAGCGAGATCATCGACACCATCAGGGGCCACACATCCGCCGAGATACTCATGGGCGGACTCATCGAGACAAAGGAAGAGATCCGGAGCTGCCTTGCGGCGGGCGCCGCGGCGGTCACCACCTCGAATTTCGAGCTCTGGTCGGAATGACAGGACACACAATTTAATAAAGACGAGAGACCGAGAGCGCAAGAACACGCGATGTTTTTGCGCTTTTTCTCAGTTCAATGAAAGGAGACATGACATGAAGGATTTTCTGATCATCGGCGCCGGCATCACCGGGGCGTTCATCGCCAGGGAGCTCGCCAAATATGATGTGGACACCGTCGTGATCGAAAAAGAGAGCGATGTCGGCAATCACGCCACGCTCGCGAACAGCGCCCTCGTCCACAGCGGACACGACCCCGAGGCGAATACATTGAAGGCGAAGCTCTGTGTGGAAGGCAACGCCATGTACCCCGACCTCGCAGAGACGCTGGAGTTTCCGCTTCTAAAGAGCGGCGGCCTTCTGCTTGCGGGGGACGATGAGCGCAAGGCGCTCATGGACAAATACAGGAATGCCCTGGATAACAACGTCCCCTCCGTTCGCTGGTTTGAACGTGCAGCGCTTTTGGAAAGGGAGCCCGGCCTCGCCTCGCGCGTCGCAGCCGGGCTGGACCTGCCGACGACAATGGTCACGTTCCCCTGGGAGGTCGCCATCGCCGCGATGGAGAACGCCATCGACAACGGCGTCGCCTTCCATAAGAACACAGAAGTGACCCGCATCGATCAAGAAAGTGAAGGCTTCGCCGTCCACACCGACCGGGGCGTCTTCCGCGCCGAGTACGTCATCAATGCGGCGGGCGCCTTCGCTGAGCGCATCGCGGCCATGGCCGAAGAGGAACCGCCCTTCCGCATCACGCCGAGGAGGGGCGAATACATGGTACTCGACCGCCGCAACGAAGGTCTCATCAAGCACGCCCTCTACCCTGTCCCGAGCGAGAAGGGCAAAGGCGTTCTGATCACGCCCCAGACGCACGGCGAGATCCTCCTCGGCCCCACGAACACCGCGCAGGAGTCCCTGGAAGCCGTCCCGACCACAAAGCAGGGGATGGAGCGCATCAAGACCGGTGCGGGCAGCCTCCTCGAGAAGATCCCCTACGAAGAGACCATCCGGACGTTCGCCGGCGTGCGGGCGAGTTCTTCGCATGAGGATTTCTACATACAGCCTTCCAAAGCGGATGAACGTTTCATCCATGTCGGCGGCATCGACTCCCCCGGGCTCACTGCCGCGCCGGCGATCGCGGCCTACGTCGTCGATACATTCATCAGACCACGCCGTCCGCTTGATTCGAATCCGCATTTCAATCCCAAAAGAAAGACAAAACCGCTCTACAAGACATTGGACGACGTTGACAAAAATGCGCGCTTCAAGGCCGACGGCCGTTACGGACGCATCATATGCAAGTGCGAACGCATCACGGAAGGGGACGTCGTCGACCATATCGGACGGACGCTCGGCGCTACGAGCGTGAAAGGCGTCAAGAAGCGCGCCCGCGCCGGCAGCGGACTCTGCCAGGGCGGCTACTGCGAAGGCGAAATCATCAAGGTCCTCGCCCGTGAGCACGGCACTTCGCCGCTCGACATCGATTATTACGAACAAGGGACCCCCATCTTCCTCAAGGAAACGAAGGTGAAACCATGAAACATTTCGACATCGCCGTCATCGGCGGCGGCGCGGGCGGCCTCGCCGCCGCGGAAAAAGCCGACCGGCTCGGCATGGACGTTGTGCTCTTGGAGCGGGAACCCTTTCTGGGAGGGATCCTCAACCAATGCATCCACCACGGCTTCGGCCTGCACCATTACAAAGAGGAGCTCACCGGCCCCGAATACGCCATGCGGGCGATCGATGACATAGAGCGGAGCGGCGTCACCATCAAGACCGACACCACGGCGCTCGACTATAAAAAGCTAGGCGGTCGGTTCACCATCAGATATACGAATGCAGAAGAAGGGGAGAGGACGATAGAAGCGAATGCCGTCATTCTCACCTCTGGAAGCTATGAACGCACCGCCGGCGGCATCCGTCTGCCGGGCGAGAGGCCGAAGGGCGTCCATACCGCCGGCAAGGCGCAGCGCTATCTCAATATCGAAGGCTACATGGTGGGTCGGAAGGTCTTCATCCTCGGAAGCGGCGACATCGGATTGATCATGGCGCGGCGCCTCACATTGGAGGGTGCCGAGGTGAAAGGGGTCGCTGAGATCAAGCCGCATCCCGGAGGTCTCACGCGCAATGTCGTCCAGTGCCTGCACGATTTCGACATCCCGCTCTATCTCTCCCATACAGTCACTGACGTGCGGGGCGATGAAAATCTCGAAGGCATCACCATCGCGGAGGTCGATGATGCCATGCAGGTGAAGGAAGCGACAGAGAAGCATTTCGAGGTCGACACCCTGCTTTTGTCGGTGGGGCTGATTCCCGACATTGCCACGCTAGGTGATGTCCATTATGCGATCGACCCGCGCACCAACGGCGCAATCGTCGACCAGACCTACCAGACGACGCAGGACGGCCTCTTCGCGGCCGGCAACGCGCTGCATATCCATGACCTTGTGGACTTCGTGACAGAGGAGAGCCTGCGCGCCGCCCTGCAAGCGGCCGCTTACGTCAAGGGCGAGGTGCCGCCGCGGGAGAAGCAGGTCGATGTGGTGACAGGAGAGACTATCAGCTACGCCCTGCCTCAGCGGCTGAACGGGGATTACCTTGACAAAAGCGTGACCTTCTCCCTAAGAAGCAGGCACGCTTATGAGAAGGGGACTTTTCTCATCAAGCAACGCGGTGAGACGATCGAACGCTTCAAAAGGCGCTTCATCAATCCCGCCGAGATGGAGCACCTCGTTGTGGAGGGCGGGCGCATCGCTCGAGGAAGCGGTGTGGAGATCATTCTGGAGGGATCCTCATGAAAAAGGAACTGATCTGTATCGTATGTCCGGTAGGGTGCCACCTCACCGTCGATGAAGCGTTGAACGTCTCCGGGAACCGCTGCAAGCGCGGCATCCCCTACGCGAAAAAGGAGATGACGAACCCTGAACGGCAGATCACCAGCACAGTGCGCATCCATAGCGAAGTGTTCAACCGTCTGAGCGTCAAGACCTCCGCGCCGATCCCGAAAGCAAAGCGTTTCGACATCATGCGGGCGCTTGATGAGATCGACCTGACACCGCCCGTCGAGACAGGCGATGTCATCATCGAGAATGTCGCCGGAACGGACGCGGACATCGTGGCCTCGAGACGGATTGAAAAATGAAAAACATCTTTTTAGGAAAGCGGTATCATGTTATAATGACTTGTGTCAGACAATTTCATAATGCGAAAGAGACTGAGAGGGATCCGAAAACAGCGCTTCATGAGCGCTTTGTTTCAGGGTCCCTTTATTTATTGAATATAAAAATAGGAGGTAAATGATGAATGTGAGAAAACGTACGCTGATCCTGCTCGCTGTATCGCTCGGTCTGATTCTCGTGAGCGGGATCTTCGCATCCATGTTGCAGACGAACTTCTACAACGTGGAAATCGAGGACATCAGGGAGGATTTCGGGGACGGTGTGCAGTACAGCGCACTGCTCTATAAGCCCGAAGAGGCGGATGAGGACAATCCATTGCCCGCCGTCATCACCTCCCACGGGTATCTGAACAACCGCGAACTGCAGGCGCAGAACGCCGTCGAACTCGCGAGGAGAGGGTTCATCGTGCTGAGCGTCGACCGGCTGGGCCACGGACACAGCGCCCTGCCTGAAGGGGTCGACGACCCGCTTGTGGGGGATCAGACCGGCATGGTGAACGCGGTCGAGTGGATCTATGAGAAGGAGTATGTCGATCGGGATAAGATCGGCATCACCGGACACTCCATGGGCGGTTTCGATGTGGCGATGACCCTCGTGCATTACGCACAGGAGGAGGGCGCGGCCATCGAAGCCTACTATGAGGATGAAGGCATCGACCCCGACACCGCGACGCCTGAAGAACACGCCGCGGCGTTCGCCGCGGGGGATGAGGCGAACAAGATCGATTCCGCCCTCATCCAGGCCTGGTCCGATTTCTATGCCGCGCCCCAGCAGACCTCGGTGGGGAACCTGGCCGCCAAGTACGATGAATTCTTCTACAAGGAATCCACACCTGGCAGCGAGGAAGCGGAGCACAATGAAGCGCTCGACCCGAACGATCCGAACTATGAGAACGACATGAAGTACGAATACCTGCCGAAGGACTTTCTTGAAAGCCCCACCGCCATCAGTTTCATCGAAGGCCTTTATGAAGGGTTCGATGATGATGAAGTCGAGATGGGCGCCTTCTACACAGCGCAGGGCGTCGAGGAGTTCGATCATGAGAATCCCGCCGATGAGCCCTTCAGGGTCATCTATCAACCGGATGAGATCCACCCCCGCAACCACTGGTCCACTGAAAGCGCGGAATACATCACGGAGTTCTTCTATGCCGCGATGGGGGCTCCGGACGGCTTCGATTATGTTGAAGAGGATTCGCAGGTGTGGAACGTGAAGGAATTCTTCAACTTCGTCGGCATGGTCGGTTTCTTCCTTCTGCTCGTCCCCTTCGTCGACCTACTCCTCAACACGAAATTCTTCGGATCACTCAAGGGAGAACCCAAGGAGGAAACGTCGCTCACGGGCTGGAAGCGCTACGTACAGTTCTTCGGCGCCGGCGCAATCATCACGCTCCTCGCCGGATTCCTCATTCGTTATTTCTACACCGACGCCTATGGATGGGGCACGAACTTCTTCCCCACGACTGAACGCTTCCCGCAGCCGACGACGAACCCTGTCGTCCTCTGGGCCACGGCGATCGGCGTCATCTCGCTCGTCATCTTCCTGATCGGGCATTACCTGGTCGGCAAACGCGAAGGCGACGCTCCGGCGAGCGTGCTGTGCATCACGAAGAAGAACTTCGGCAAGACAGTGCTGCTCACCTTCCTCACGGTCGGCGCGCTCTATCTCGTGCTGTTCCTCATCCACGGCATCTTCACCACCGACTTCAGGATCTGGACCTTCAACATCCGCACATTCGAAAACATCAAGTTCATGACCATCATCCGCTACGCATTGATCCTGGCCGTCTTCTTCACCATCAACGCCTTCATCAATGCCAACAGCCGTTTCAAGGAACTCCCAGAATGGGCGACAACGGCGATCATCGCGGCGGTCAACGTCCTCGGTATCGTCATTGTCATGTTGATCCAGTATATCACGTTCTTCGCCACCGGCGCGCTCTGGCAATGGGATATGGCACTCGGCTACATCGTGCTCTTCCCCATCGTCCCGATCCTCATCCTCGCCGCCATCTTCGGAAGGCTTCTCTATCTGCGCACCGGCAACATCTGGCTCGCAGGCTTCGTCAATGCCCTTCTCTTCGGCGCCATCACTGTGGCGAACACCGCGACCGAATTCAACTACATCCTCTTCTAAGGATTGAATGACCTAGCACAGGAAAGGGCATTGTATGGTATAATTGCACATGCAATGCCCTTTTTGAAAGGAGAATACCCATGAAGAACTACATTATGGCCATCGACCAGGGCACGACGAGCACCCGTGCCATCCTCTTTGATGAAAACAGCCGGCCCGTCGCTTCCGCATCCAAGGAGATCGAACAGATCTATCCCAAGCCCGGATGGGTCAACCACAATCCCGACGAGATCTGGCTCTCGACGCTCTCCGTCATCGCCAGCACACTCGTCGAAGCGGACATCGAAGCCAGGCAGGTCGCGGGAATCGGCATCACGAACCAGCGCGAGACGACCGTTGTCTGGGACGCCGAGACCGGCAAGCCCATCGGCAGCGCCCTTGTCTGGCAATCGAGGCAGAGCCAGCCCATCTGCGATGAGTTGAAGGACGCCGGCTACGAGCCCACCTTCAGAAAGAAGACGGGGCTTCTGCTCGACCCCTATTTCTCCGGCACCAAGATCAGATGGATGCTCGACAACGTCGAGGGCGCGAGGGAAAAGGCAGACGCCGGCAGACTGCGCTTCGGCACCATCGACAGCTGGCTCATCTACAAGCTCACCGGCGGCGCGGTGCATGTCACCGACGTCTCGAACGCCTCCAGGACGCTTCTTTTCAATATCAAGGAAAGAAAATGGGACGAGGAACTCCTCGACATCCTCGACATCCCGTCGTCGATGCTGCCGGAGGTGAAGGCATCCTCGCACGTCTACGGCCACACCGTCCCGTATCACTTCTTCGGCGAGGAAGTCCCCATCGCCGGCATCGCCGGCGACCAGCAGGCGGCGCTCTTCGGACAGGCATGCTTTGAAAAGGGCATGGTCAAGAATACCTACGGCACCGGCAACTTCATGCTGATGAATACGGGGGACACGCCTATTGAAAGCGACCACGGCCTGCTCACCACCATTGCCTGGGAGAAGGACGGCCGCCTCACCTACGCGCTCGAGGGCAGTATATTCGTCAGTGGCTCCGCTGTGCAATGGCTGCGCGACGAACTCGGCATCATCGAGGAAGCCGCCGAGACGGAAACCCTGGCTGAATCGCTTGACGATAACGAGGGCGTCTATTTCGTCCCCGCCTTTGTCGGCCTTGGCACGCCGCATTGGGACAGCCGCGCCCGGGGCACGCTCCTCGGACTGACAAGAGGGGCGGGCAGGGCTCATCTCGCCCGGGCGACGCTTGAATCGATCGCCTATCAGTCGATGGATGTCCTCAGGGCGATGGAGGAGGACACCGGACTTCCCATCGCGTCGTTCCGCGTCGACGGCGGCGCGACGGTCAATGACTTCCTGATGCAGTTTCAATCCGATATCCTCGGCCTCACTGTCGACCGGGCCGAAGTGCAGGAGACCACCGCGCTCGGCGCCGCCTACCTCGCAGGCCTCGCGGTCGGCTTCTGGTCCTCTCAAGCAAAGATCGAGGCCATATGGCAGAAGAACCGGACATTTTCGCCCTCGATGGAGGATAGCGAGAGAAAGAAAGGAATCGAGGGATGGCGCAAGGCGCTCGATGCCGCGCGCACTTTCAAGTGATTTGAATTGACTTTATGCGCAAGTTTCTCTATAATACGGATAGACATCTTCAGGGCAGGGTGAAACTCCCGACCGGCGGTACAGTCCGCGAGCGCAAGCTGAATGGGTGAGATTCCCATACCGACAGTCAGAGTCTGGATGGGAGAAGATGTGAACGCTTTGCTTTTTCTATGCCCTGAATGTCTTTTCAGGGCATTTTTCTTTGATTGGACGGGATGATTATGGACTACATGCAGCGTGCGTTCGAACTCGCTGAAAAAGGACGCGGATTCGTCAACCCCAACCCGCTCGTGGGTGCTGTCATCGTCAGAAACGGCACCATCATAGGGGAAGGGTATCATGCGGAATACGGCGGCCCGCATGCAGAGGTGAACGCCATCAGGGACGCCGGCGACTGCAGGCATGCCACAATGCATGTGACCCTCGAACCCTGTTCGCATCACGGCAAGACCCCGCCCTGCACGGACGCCATCATCGACGCCGGCATCGAAAAGGTCATCATCGCTTCAAAAGACCCCAACCCCGAAGTCGCGGGCAGCGGGGTCGAAAAGCTCAGAAACGCCGGCATCGAGGTCGAAGCCGACGTCGATGACGCGCGCAACCGGGAACTCAATGCCTTTTTCTTTCATTACATAAAAAAGGGAACACCGTTCGTCATGCTGAAGACCGCGATGAGCGCTGATGGCAAGATTGCGACGCGGACAGGGGATTCAAAGTGGATCACCAACGCCGCTTCCAGACAGTTCGCCCACGAACTCAGGCATCGCGCCATGGCCATCATGGTCGGCGCCGGGACCGTCTTGGCTGACGACCCCCGGTTAACTAGCCGGATTGAAGGCAGGGAGACCGCTCATCCTGTGCGTATCATCCTCGACCGGCGCGGCGACATCGGACCGTCGACGAAAATCTTCAGTGATGACGCCGAGACGATCATCGTCACCTCGCGTGCATCAAAAGAGAGAATGGAATCCTACGAGCGCGCCGGCGCCGAAGTGCTCCACATGCCCGAAAAGGACGGCGCAATCGATCTGAGCGCACTCATGCGTACGCTCGGAGCGCGCGGCATAGACAGCGTGCTTCTAGAGGGCGGCAGCCGACTCAATGAAAGCGCCCTCCGCGCAGGTATCGTGCACCGGGCCTATGTATTCATCGCGCCCAAGTTCATCGGCGGAAAAAGGGCGCCCACCCCCCTTGACGGTACGGGTGTGGCGTCAGTGAAGGACGCCTGCGCTTTGAAACGGAAATCGATAGATACATTCGAAGGTGATGTGCTCATCACTTATGATATCGAGGTGGTTCAATGTTCACAGGACTCATAGAAGAGATCGGCACGCTGAAATCCATCAAACGCTCCTCGAAGAGCGCGCGGCTCACGATCGCCGCACAGAAAGTGCTCGAGGAGACCAGAATCGGCGACAGCATTTCCTGCGACGGCATCTGTCTGACGGTGACGGACATGAACGACGCCTCATTCACCGTCGACACGATGCACGAGACGCTCGAGAGGAGCACCTTCGCCGCAGCGCGCCCCGGGGGAAAGGTCAACCTCGAACGCGCCCTCAAGGCCTCCGACCGACTGGGCGGCCACATCGTGGCCGGGCACGTCGACGGCACGGGGCGGATCAATGCCGTGTGGAAGGACGATATCGCCTCCTGGGTGGAGATCGAGACGGAAGAAGCTCTCATGCGCTATATCGTCGACAAGGGCTCCATCGCCGTAGACGGCATCAGCCTTACCGTCGCCGAAGCGAAGGCATCATCCTTCACAGTCTCCATCATTCCCCATACAAAGGATGAAACCACGCTTCTCAGCAAACGGCAGGGAGATTACGTCAATCTCGAATGCGATATCGTCGGGAAATACGTCGAGCGGCTTGTCAAGCCTTACAAGGGAAGCACGCTTGATCAGACATTGAAAAAACACGGCTACAGATAAGGAGGATTGGATGGGATTCAACACGATAGAAGAAGCCGTCGACGCCATCAAGGCAGGCGAGATGGTCATCGTCGTCGACGATGAGGACCGCGAGAACGAGGGGGATCTGCTCATGGCGGCACAGCACGCCTCGCCGGAAGCGATCAATTTCATGGCCACATACGGACGAGGCCTCATCTGCATGCCCATGGAGCAGGACCGCTTGAAACGCCTCGGCATCGACAAGATGGTCGACAACAATACCGATTCGCTGCATACCGCGTTCACGGAATCCATCGACGCCATCGACACGAGGACCGGCATCAGCGCCTTCGAACGTGCGCACACCATCCAAAGAGCGCTCAAGGATGATGCGGGCCCCGAGGATTTCAAGAAGCCCGGGCATGTCTTCCCCCTGATCGCACGGGACGGAGGCGTCCTCAAGCGCGCCGGCCACACGGAGGCCGCCGTCGACCTCGCCCGCATCGCCGGGCTCAAGCCCGCAGGCGTCATCTGCGAGATCATGAACGACGACGGCACCATGGCGCGCGTCCCCGACCTCAAGGAATACGCAAGACGGCACGACCTCAAACTCATCACCATCGCCGACCTCATCGCCTACAGGCGGAAGGAGGACATCTACATCCGCCGTACCGCCGAGAGCGACCTCCCGACCGAGCACGGGGAGTTCAAGCTCTTCGGCTATGAGAACACATTGAGCGGCGAACACCATGTCGCACTTCTCAAGGGCGAGGTCGATGCAGAGACCCCCGTCCTCGTACGGGTGCATTCGGAGTGTCTCACGGGCGATGCCTTCAGCTCCAAGCGCTGCGACTGCGGCGAGCAGCTGAACGCCGCCATGCACAAGATACAAAGAGAAGGGCGCGGCATATTGCTCTATATGCGACAGGAAGGCCGCGGCATCGGCCTCATCAACAAGATCAAGGCCTATCATCTTCAGGATGAGGGCATGGACACCGTCGAGGCCAACGAAGCCCTCGGCTTCCCGCCGGACGCGAGGGATTACGGCATCGGCGCGCAGATTCTGAGGGACCTCGGCGCCCGCAAGCTCAAGCTGATGACCAACAATCCCAGGAAATTGAGCGGACTGAGCGGCTACGGCCTCGAGATCGTCGAGCGCGTCGGCATCCAGATGAACCACAACGAACGCAACGAATACTATCTGAAGACAAAGAAGAACAAGCTTGGCCACTACCTAAAATTCAAGGAGGATGAAGAATGAAGACATTTGAAGGCAATTTTGATGCGAAAGGGCTCAAGGTCGGCATCGTCATCGGCCGCTTCAACGAGTTCATCGGCAACAAGCTCCTCGATGGCGCTTTCGACGCACTGAAGCGCCACGGCATGGAGGAAGAGACACTTGAAGTCACCTGGGTCCCCGGAGCGTTCGAGATCCCCCTCGTCGCCAAGCGCGCCGCGAAGAGCGGACGCTACGACGTGGTCCTCACCCTCGGCACCGTCATCCGCGGGGACACGCCGCATTTCGAGTATGTCGCAAGCGAGGTCACCAAGGGCATCGCGAACGCCTCCCTCGACACAGAGACTCCGATCATCTACGGCGTGCTGACCACCGACACCATCGAACAGGCCATCGAGCGCAGCGGTACAAAGGCCGGCAACAAAGGCTATGACGCAGCCATGAGCGCCATCGAGATGGCGAATCTGTTCAAGGCGTTCTAAGATGGACCCGAGGCAGATCCGCACCGTCTTTCTAGATTACGACGGCACGCTGCACAACAGCATGCGCGTCTACGCCCCGGCCTTCCGCGAGGCCTACCGATACCTCGTCGAGGAATACGGGTTCGAAGACAAGGAGTGGAAGGACGAGGATATTGAGAAATTCCTCGGCCTGACACCGAAGGAGATGTGGGACATCTTCGGACGCGACATCCCTGAAGCGATCAAGAGCGCCGCCTCTAAACGTCTGAGCAATGCGATGGACCGCTTCATAAGAGAAGGCAGGCCGGAACTCTTCGAAGGCGCCCTCGAGACACTCGATACCCTCAATTCGCGCGGCTATGACCTCGTCTTTATCAGCAACTGCAAGGACTACTACATGCGCGCACACAATGAACTGTTCGGCCTGGACCGCTATTTCACACGAATGGTCTGTTCAGAGACCTATGAAGGCATCGAAGAGAAGTACAAAGTCCTCGAACTCACCAAGAGGGACTTCAAGGACGACATGGTCATCGTCGGCGACCGCCACCATGACATCGAGGCCGGACGCTACAACGGCATCCACACCATCGGCGCCCGTTATGGATTCGGCGACGATGAAGAACTCTCTGTCGCCGACATGAGGATCGACGACATCCGGGAACTCAAGGACATCCTATAAAGCGCTTCTTCGGAAGTGCTTTTTTATAGGGATTTTCAAAAATGGTTTCATCTTTTTCATCAACCTATGTTACAATTGTTTTCGGTGTTCAAAAAATTCGCAAAGGGTGTTGACATGGACGCAGGCACGCTAGGCAGACGCATACTGAACTATCTGATCAAGACAATGAACGGCATGGCGCTCGGGTTGTTCTCGACGCTCATCATCGGCGTCATCATAGAACAGATTGGGATTCTCACCAATATAACGCTTCTATTGGACCTCGCGGGCATTCTGAAGGGACTGATGGGCGTCGGAATCGGTGTCGGCATCGCCTGGAGCCTGGGTCTCAAGGGCCTGGCCCTGATCGGCGGCGCGGCCGCCGGCGGCGTCTCCTCGGAAGTGCTCGTCACCGTCCTCGAAATGCCTAGCGGCGATCCGGTCGTCGCCTATGTGACCACGGTGGGCGCGATCGAGGCTGTCAAGTTCATCCTCAGAAAGCGCACCCCCTTCGATATCATACTCATCCCCTTCGTATCGGGAATCGTCGCCTTCGTCATCGCGTATCTGATCGGTGGTCCCGTATCCACCTTCATGAGCGCAATCGGCGATTTCATCGAGCACGCGACAGAGTATCAGCCCTTCATCATGGGCGTCGTCATCGCCACCATCATGGGCATGGCGCTGACCTCCCCCATCTCGAGCGCCGCCATCGCGGTCTCCATCGAGCTCGGGGGCATCGCCGGCGGGGCTGCCGTGGCCGGCGGCGCCGCGCAGATGATCGGCTTCGCGGTCATGGCGAGGAAGGACAACAACGTCGGCGGTGTCATCTCCGTCGCTTTAGGCACCTCGATGCTGCAGTTCAAGAACATCCTGAGGAAACCCCTCATATGGATTCCGCCCATCATCGCCTCCGCCATCATCGGCCCGATTTCCACGCTCGCCTTCACCCTCCGGAGCACGCCCATCGGCAGCGGCATGGGGACGAGCGCCTTCGTCGGGCAGATCGGCATCTTCGACGAGATGGGGTACGCACCGACCGTATTCATCGGCATCGGCCTGATTCATTTCATTCTGCCCTTCGCCCTTGTCCTAGCGATCGATTTCTATTTCCGCAAAAGAAGGCTCTTCAAGGAGGGCGACTTCACACTCTGATGAAAAAACGCCACGCTGGTGGCGTTTTTAATTGATAAACACATCCATAAAGGATAAGATGATAGATGAAGGAGGCGAGACGATGGAATTCAACTATATCTACGGCCCGATTAATTCCCGGCGGTTCGGACTCTCCCTCGGCATCAGCCCCGTCGTCGACAACACCTGCAACTTCGGCTGTGTCTACTGTCAGCTCGGCAAAACGCGCTACAGCGACCATAAACGGGAGGAGCACGTCCCGCTGCAAGCGATCATCGATGAATTCGAAACGGTGCTCGAGTGCGGCGAGCATTTCGATGTCGTGAGCATCGTCGGCGACGGTGAACCGCTCCTGCACAAAGACATCATATCGCTCATACGCGCGCTTAAAAGCCGCACCTCTCGACCCGTCGCACTGATCACCAACGGAGCGATGCTGCATGAAAAAACGGTGCGGACCGACATATACGAAGCGGATATCGTCTCCCCGTCGCTCGATGCCTTCGACGAGACGTCCTTCAAACGCATCAATCGCCCCTACGGCGGCCTTTCCTTTGAAGCGTACTATGACGGCATCAGGACCTTTTCCAAAGCCTACAGCGGAGAACTCTGGCTGGAAATCATGTTCGTCAAGGACATGAATGATACGGACGAGGCGCTTGAAAAGCTTAAGGAGAAGCTTCAGGGCATTCATTACGACAGACTCTATCTCAACACCCCTGTCCGTCCGCCGACAGAGACAGATGTCCGCGCACCGGACACAGAGCGCATGAAACACATCCAGAAGACCCTTGGCGGCATCCCCATAGACTATCTCAGCGCACCGTGCTATCAAAGCTACGCGGAAGACGACATGCAGGCGATCAAAGGGCTCATCCGCCGCCATCCGATGCATCAGTTCGAAATCGAGGGGTTTTTGAAGGACCGCGGCAGGGAGGACATCGACGCCTTTATGCAGAGGCTCGCTAAAGAGAACGATGTGGAAATCATCAGGAAGGGCCGTTACCGCATGCATCGCTTGAAACATTGATGCCCTCGGCGCCACGGCGCACGCCGCTAAAGAAGAGGCGCGTTGCAAGAGGTCATTGCAACGCGCCTTTTAAAATGGCCTGTGGTCGACCCGGCCTTGAAAAGACCGTTCAGCGGTCCTGCTTTTTCAGTATCTTCATTATGGCTTCATAGCGCTCTTTCAGACGCCGCTCGTACTTTCCGGTCTCGGCGGGTGTGTAGTAACCGCCCGCGACGCCTTCGGGAAGATACCGCTGGCGGACGATATGGTTCTCGTAATCATGCGGATAGAGGTAGGAAGGCTTTTCTTCGAAGTTGTCGATGTTGATCAGATGATTCGGCACTTTCTTCATATCGCCCTTTCGAAGGGATTCAAGCGCTTCATCCATGGCTTTGTAGGCGCTGTTGGACTTCGGGGAGAGCGCGAGGTCGATGACAATCGCACTCAAGGGAATCCGGGCCTCGGGGAAGCCTACGCGCTCGCACGCATTCGCACATGCGTCCATCTTGGCGAAGACAGAAGGGTTCGCCAGTCCGACATCTTCATATGCAATAACCGTCAGGCGCCTGAGAATGCTGTCCAGATCCTCCATCTCGACGAGACGCGCTAGGTAATGGAGGCTTGCATCCACATCGCTGCCGCGGATGGACTTCTGCAAGGCCGATAGGATGTTATAATAGTTGTCCTCGTCCTTATCAAGGGAAAGAGCGGGCTTCAATATGATTTTCTTCGCCGCATCGATATCGACATCCTGTCCGGGATAGGCGATATCGATCAGTTCAAGCATGTTGATCGCGGTACGGATTTCACGGTTGCTAGAACGTACGATGTATGTGAAGACATCATCGAATAATTTTGTACTCAAACCATTTTTTTCATCAGCATGAATCTTCTTCAAGAATCTTAAAAGATCATTTTCAGTGATCGGCTTCAGCTTCAAAATATGAGTTCGTGAACGAACTGCCGGGTTCACGCTGTGATATGGATTGTTAGTGGTCAAACCTATAAGGATGACGTTACCGGTCTCGACTTCGGGCAATAAAAAATCCTGGATATCCTTCTTCATCCGGTGAATCTCATCGACAATCATGAGCGCACCATAACGTTTCGCCTGCTCGACGATCTCCTTGAGCGCCGCCTTGGTGTCCGTGCTGGCGTTGAATGTATAGGTGTTGAGCCCGTAGTGCGCGGCGACGACCTGCGCGATGGTCGTCTTGCCGATTCCCGGAGGACCATAGAGAATCAAGCTGAAATACTGGCCGTTCTCGACCATCTTCCTGATGACGCCTTCCGGTCCGACGAGATGGTCCTGGCCGATGATATCCCCGAAGTTCTCAGGACGTACACGGTAGGCCAGCGGACGCTTCTGCATAGTATCAACCCCTTTGCATGTCGTATTATAACACTTTTGCAAGGGTTTATGGCGGCTGGATGGAAAAGGATGCATGAAACTGATATAATGGCCTTATACATAAAGCGAGGATGAGACCCATGGGCATCAAAACCAACTACCACACGCATCACGAGCTCTGCAAACACGCCGACGGCGACGCAGAAGCCTATATACAGAAAGCCATAGAACTCGGATTCGACTTCCTGGGGTTCACCGACCATGTCCCTAGCCGCGTCTTCAACGACAGGGCGCGCATGGACGAAGAGGATTTCGCGACGTATCTGAAGGACCTGGAACACAATTTCCAGCGTTTCAAGGGACACATCAAGCTTTTATCCGGGCTGGAGGCCGAATACAACCCCAAGGACCCTGGCGAACCGGAGCGCTGGCTCAGAGAAGTCGATTATCTGATCCTCGGACAGCACTATACCTCGCGCTACCCCACCAAATCCGGCGAACACTACACGTTCGACCTTAGAAAGGGTAAATCCCTCATCACTTATGCGCACACTGTGAGAGAGGCGATTCAGACGAATTGTTTCTCCATCGTCGCTCATCCCGACATCTTCCTGGGAAGCTATCCGTCCTTCGATCGATACGCCGCGAATGCCTCGGAGATTATCATAGATGCCGCCGTCGAACACAACGTGGCGCTGGAATTCAATGCCAACGGCATCAGAAGAGGCAAGCGGAAAAGCCAGGACGGACTGCACTATGCCTACCCGAGGGAGCCTTTCTTCAGGATGGCGCAGGCGAAAGGCGCCTCAATCGTCCTGAACTCTGACGCACACGATCCGGACCAGCTATATGACGATGCCATGCGGAAAGCTGAACAACTTATCGAGGACTGGAATCTGAAGATCACGCAATATCCTGAACTTAAATAATACAGGTTCAAATTTGGACGCTCATCGATTTTTGCGTGTAAAGGATATGTGATTATCCTTGATAGATAAAAATCGATTCTACAGCATCCATTCTTTTCAATCCCGAGAGAACAAGAGGCGGTCATTAAATATGGTCATCTTAAAAATTTGACTATGTTCTTAGGGTCGGGGGAGGTTGGTGCGCCCCAAATAAACATAGTCATATCATTCAAGTTTGTAGGATTCGCTCCGGAAGAAGCGGGTTTTATAAAAGGCATCTTACTTCTTATAATATATATTATGTTAACTTATTTGATTGTCTAAAGAAAGGTTTCAAGGGTATTTTCAGCGTAAATCATATTTTATAATGTTGCAATACGGTTGTCGAGTGACGGGTGTTAATATAATATCCGGATTTTTGATCTGAGCGTCGATGGTCCGTGAATTTATTATCTCCTGAACGTCTGGACATGTTACAATAGCTTTTGAGGTGATGCTATGAATCGTGTGGCGCTGATCTTTACCGGCGGGACGATCGGAATGACTGTGACTTCGTCATCCGAAGGTGCGGTTCCAAGTCTGAGCGCTGATGATCTTGTTTCTACATTGAAAAAGGCCACTGGCCTTGAAAATCTCGAGTCTCATGAATTTTCAAGGCTTCCCAGTCCTCATATCACTCCTGGCCATATGTCCAGCCTCAAAGAAAAAATTGACACGTTTTTGAAGGATGACGAATATTCCGGCGTCGTCGTCGTCCATGGGACTGACACTTTAGAGGAGACCGCCTTCTATCTGGATGCTGTCAATGACAGTGAAAAGCCCATTGTGGTCACGGGATCGATGAAAAACGCGAGCGAGCTCGGTTATGACGGCCTCACGAATCTCGCTTCAAGCATCAAGGTCGCTTCAGACCCCGAGTCTAGGAAACGCGGTGTTCTCGTGGTGATGCACTATGAGATCCATGCGGCCTGCGAAGTCGCCAAGACGCATACGTTAAGCCTCGATACCTTTAAAAGCATCGATTTCGGCCCCCTGGGCATCATCGACGAGGATGAGGTGCTTTATTACAGGTCAATGGCTGTGAGAGCCGGTTACAATCTGGCGAACACCTTCTCCGAGGATGTAGCGTTGATCAGGGCATACAGCGGCATAAAGCGCGATATCATCGATTTCTACATCAATGCAGGCTATAAGGGCCTCGTTCTCGAGGCGCTAGGACGCGGAAATCTCCCCCCCTCCTTCGCCGAGGGTATAAAAAAAGCCCGGGAAACGGGCTTGGAAGTCGTCATCACCTCCCGAGCGCCTTCCGGGCGGGTGCTCGACAGCTATGGCTATGAAGGCGGCGGGAAGGATCTTGTCCGACATGGATGCATCCTCGGCGGCCGTCTTTCAGGACCCAAGGCGCGGCTGCTTCTGATGCTGGGGCTCGGGAACGGGCTCGCCCACGCCGGCATCAAGCGTCTATTCCACACTTCGCCTTCCTAGGCGGAGTTTTTTTATGCATTCACTCCAGGGAGAATCGTTGTTTCAGGGGTTCTAGCGAGCTTCAGCACAAAGGCGCTTTTATCCGTTACATCTTCCAAGGTCTTCAGAACATCGAACGCCTGCCGCCTTCCAATTGCATAATACTGGACCATGAACGGATCGAGGCTGCGGAATGAATCGAGTGTCCAGTAGTCAGGATGCTCGATGGGCATCAATTCTCCGTAACGTCCGGCGAATGCGGCTTCAGGGGCGGACACCCTGTCCCAGAGGTCGAGTTCAAAGAGTGCGCTCAGAGCGAGTCTCGAATACTCAAGTGCATTAACCTTTTCAATTGCATCGGGCTCTGTTTGTGTACAAATTATTTGTATGAGGCAATGTTCGATGACGGTGGCCGCCATTTCATCGATCTGTGGAATTAAAAAATCATCCTGTGAATCCGACGCTCTTTCGATATACAACAGCGCATGAGAAAGTTCGTGTAAAAACGTCTTGAGGGCGGCGGGATTCTCCAACGGTCTTGCATGCACATGGACTGATGCATCGGAAAATGTCCGGGCGAACCCGGCGATTCCTGCGGAGGATATGTGCAGTGTCAGACGGGATGCGAGGTCCGTCTTCAGGGCGTTTTCCACCTTGCGCAGGACATCTTCGGCATCCAGGGCCTCATCGAAAGGCTCTATCCGGCGCAGGTCGTCGAAATAGGATTCCCAGGCGATGTTCTCTTCCCTCACAATGTCAAGGGCGTCATCGATGTGCGTCACTTTCACATCCTCGAGCAGTTCGCGCGCGGTGCCTTCATTGATGCCGCTTAGCGCAAGGATAAAGTCGGGGTAGTCATCGGCGCCCTCTCGCTGCGAGAGATGGGTGCGCAGCTGCATCAACTTCTCGACGACGGGGCGCATCGCGCGCGCCAGGGTGAGCAGGCTGTCCTTGGGGAGCCCTTCAAGCGTGTCCAGCTTGTCCTTCAGGGCGGAGACTTCCGGGTGTCTCTCGATGCGCGTGTAGCGCACGAACGGCGAGTCTTCCTCTTCATGCGCTTTATCATAGAGGTCGCGCTCAGTCTCGGCGAGCGAGACGTCCCTCTCTTCGATATAACGTGCCCACTCCTGCTTGTGGTGGGCGTACTGCGCGGCTTTGAATGCGGCGCTCATTTGCTTGCGATCTCCCGGAGCGCATCCTTGATCAGCTCGGCGGTGCTCTTCTTACGGTCGAGTTTCTTCGTAGCGCGCTCGATCTCCTTGTTCTTGTAGCCGAGGGCCCTGAGTGCATCCTCGACTTCATCGAGTTTCCGCTGTGCCTTCACCGTGAGTCTGTCGGTCTCGACTTTGCCTTTCAAATCGAGGACGATCTGCTGGCTGGCCTTGGGCCCTATGCCGGGGAAACGGTTGAGATACTTCGCATCCGATGTCTCGATCGCCTTGATGATCTCATCGACCTCGGCGGCGGCGATCAGGGCGAGGGCGCTCTTCGGACCGATGCCCTTGACAGAGAGCAGCTGGTCGAACAGGCGTTTCTCCCTGAGGGAGGGGAAGCCATAGAGTGTATGGGCGTCCTCGCGGACATGCTGGTAGACATAGACCTTTTTCTCCGAGCCCTGTTCGAACTCAAAGGGATTGGGGACGACGATATGGAAACCGATCCCCCCTACATCGAGCGTGACCTTTTCCGGCTCGATCTCCGTGACAATGCCTTGCAGATAGCTATACATACGCAGCCACTCCCTTTTAGTTTGTGTAGGAACTTTAAGTGATGGTGCTGAACGTCAGAACGATTATTACATAGATGACGACCGAGATGAAATCGGATATAGAATGCATCATCGGCGCGCCGAACAGCGCAGGTGTTGTCTTTCTCCGCCGGAACCAAAGCGGCAATGCGGCGGCGAGCATAGAGGCCACGAGGCCGCTTAAAGCGACACTCGCGGCGATGATCATGGCGAACTCAATGCTGGAGAGGGACCCGGTGAGCGCTTCAGGGTCAACATTCGAAACCCCCCACGCAAGCAACAGGGCCAGAGCGCCGAGAAAGACTGCGGTCAAGGCCGTCACTGTGGTCTCTTCCAGGAAATAACGCATTTTCGCGCCGGCGGGCCTGAGCACATGACGCCGGACCTTCACGATCGATTGCGCGAGGGACTGTGATGTCAAATGGTTGCTGGTGGCGAGCACGAAGGGCAGGAACGCGACAAACAGCCAGACATCGCTGAAGTGCGCGTCCAGGAGGAAAAGCAGTCCCGAGGCCGCGAACAGCCACGCCATCATGACAAAAAACCATGGCAGGCGGCGCTTCAGGTGTTTTGAGGCACTCTCGAACACCGCATCGCCGGTCGGTAGGCCGCTATAGCGGTCGGTGTCGGCGAGCGCAGATTCCTCGACGACGTCGATGGCGTCGGTCAGCGTCAGGACACCCTCGATGCTCTGCTTTTTATTGATGGCCGGGAGGACATGAAGATTGTATCTGTCCATCATCTCGACGGCGTCATAGATGTTCGCCTCTGTAAACACGAACCGGTATACATCGGTCATGACATCGCGCAGCACACTTCCTTTGGAAGCATCCAGGAGTTGCTTGAGCTCGACGATGCCTTCGAGGCGATTCGCTTCATCGACAATGAACAACGTATCTATGGCCTCGACCTCTTCAGCATTTTCATGAAGCGCCTTGAACGCCTCGGATACAGTGGTGTCGGGCTCGAGAGCGATGAAATCGGAGGTCATCTCGCTGCCGACGGTGTGGTGCTTGTAGCTCGAAAGCCTGCGGAGCGCGTTACGATGATCATGCTTGATAAGCGCCATGTATTCGATGGCATCCTTGTGTCTCATCGACTGCAGGATGTCGACAGCGTCATCCGGCGCCATGATCTCGAGGAGTTTAGCACCGTAGGCGACGGATACATCATTCAAAAGCTCCCTCGCCTTGCGTTCGGGCAGGTGTGCGAATACATCGGCGAGCGTCTTTTCATTCAGATAGTCATAGAGGCGTGCGCGCTCGGCGTGGCGCATCATCAGCAGCGCCTCTTTCAAGTCGTATGGGTGATACTTGTTCAAGCGGGTCCGGAGAATGTTGTCCCGCCGCTCATGCTTGATAAGGCCGTGGATCTCCGCTGATTTATTCCGGCTGAGGCGTGTCAGCTTGCGTTTTCTCATAGCGTCCACCCCCAGGAGAGGAATGCATAGAGACTAGCGATATAGACCGCTGTACTCAGGATGTCCGCCAGCACGTGGAGGAACGGAAGGGACAGCCAGGCGCCGCGGCGAATCTTTTTGTGTGCGAACGGAATGAAGAGCCCCGCCAGGGCGCTCAAAATGACGGCGCCCCAGGTCGCCGCACCGATCAAGGCCGACGACGTCAAAAGATCATAAACATTCAAAGAGCCGGTCTCCGGCACGGTATAAAGGCGCATCACGACGCCGGCGAATATCGCGACTGCGAGACCGATCAGAAGGCCGCTTGTCACGGCGAATGCCGTTTCTTTCAAAAGATGAGCGCGCGCGCCGCTCGGATGGCTGTAGAAACGTTTGTCGATGCCGCGAAGCGTCAGCGTGAAGGAGTTCGAGGCGGTGTTTCCGGCCATGCCGAGCACGATGGGAAGGAAAAAGACAGGCAGCATGGCTGCGGTGTTCTCCGGGGCCACCTGCATGATGAGGAACACGCAAAGAAGCGATAATACGCTGTGCCAGAGCAGCGGCAGCCACCGTGCAGGCACGGAATCGAACGCACGTCGTTTCACAAGGCCCGGGAATGATGTGAGCCGGCTGTAATCCGACCGCGTCTCCTCCCTCAGGTCCCTGAGCGCATCGTCGAGCGTGACAACGCCTAGCAGGCGGTTGTTCTGATTGACGACCGGAAGGATGGGGATGCTGTATTTCTGCATCGTCCGCGCGGCCGTCACCGTGGTGTCCGCATAATGCACCGTGGTGGCATCGGGGAACATCACATCATCGATGCGCGACTCTTCATCCGCAAGCAACAGGCGGTTGATGCGCACTGCACCCACGATAAAATCATCATCATCGACCACGAAGAGTCGACTGTGGTTGGTCCGTTGCGCCTTTTCTTCAAGCGCCTCCCAGGCATCCTTGACACGGGCCTGGTCGAGAATCTTGATATAATCGTCCTTCATGATCGCCCCGGCAGAATCAAGGGGGTACTGCACCATGGTGCTAAGCTGCTGATGCACCTTCTCATCATAATCCTTGAGCCCCTCAAGACAGTCCTGCCTGAGTCTCTCATGCAGCCCCTTGAGCATCTGGGAGGCTTCATCGGCTGTCATCGTCGCGAGGATACGCGCCGTCTTGTCATTGTCCATCTCCTCGATCAATGGCCGCAGTATGGCATTGTCGAGGTACTCGAACAATGCGGCGAGTTCATGGTGGTTGAGGTCCATGACAATCTGAAACTGCCTTTCACGGGAGAGCTTTCTGAAAACCTCGGCGACATCCGCAGGATGATAATCGAGTATTTGGTTTTGAAGGGCTTTGGGGGACCCCTGTTCAAGGAGTTCCCTGAGTGCGCGCTGTCCGTCCATACGGCACCTCCGTTCGTTCACAAACTATTCAAACATCTCAAAGGGCTGGCCCATGATTCTCACTGTGTCGCCGGGCTCGACCCCGAGGTCCTTCAGCTTATCTTCAACCCCCATGTCGCGGAGCTGTCTCGCGAAGCGTCTGATCGCTTCATCGTTCGAGAAATCGGTCATCTTATAGAGTTTCTCGACACGTTCGCCCTTGACATCGAATACGCCGTCGTCCCCTTTTTCGATCTCGAAGGGCTCGGGCTCGTCCTCGAACGTGTAGGTCACATAATCCGCATAGGCGTCCGGTTCATAGAGGGGGAACGCCGGCGCCTTTTCAAGGAGGTCGGCGGTCTGATAAAGCAGCGTCTCGACGTTTCTTTTCGTGTAGGCGCTGATGGGGATTATGGGCGAGTCCCCTTCATGAAGGGATTTGAATCTTTCCAGATGTTCATCTGCGCCCGGCATGTCCATCTTGTTCGCGACAATGATCTGGGGACGCTGTTCGAGCTGATAGTCATAGGCGGACAGTTCGGCATTGACGGCCTTGTAGTCCTCATAAGGGTCCCGGCCCTCGAAAGCGCTCATATCCACCACATGAAGAAGCACTCTTGTGCGCTCGATGTGCCGAAGGAACTGCTGTCCGAGACCGCGGCCGGCAGAGGCCCCTTCAATCAGGCCGGGCATATCGGCGGCGACGAAGCTTCTTCCGTCCTCGAGGCCGACGACGCCTAGATTCGGCTGCAGAGTCGTGAACGGATAGGATGCAATCCTGGGCTTGCTGGCGGAAATGACACTGATCAGGGTGCTCTTGCCGACGCTCGGCATGCCGATCAGGCCGACATCCGCGAGCAGTTTCAGCTCCATGCGGATCGAGAGCGCCCTTCCCGGCTCGCCGTTCTCCTTCAAGGTCGGCGCCGTGTTGCGGCTGCTCGCGAAACGGGCGTTGCCGCGGCCGCCCCGGCCGCCCCTGAGCACCGTGGCGCGCTGCTTGTCCTCCGTGATGTCGGCGAGCACCTTGCCGTTTCCCGCGTTGAATATCGTAGTGCCGACAGGGACTTTAAGCACGAGGTCCTCTCCGTCCCTGCCGTGCATCTTCTTCGCTTTTCCGTTGCCGCCGTCCTCCGCCTTCCTGTGACGGTCGTAGTGGAATTCGAGGAGCGTCGAGAGCCCCTCGTCCCCTTCGAAGACGACATCGCCGCCACGGCCGCCGTCGCCGCCGGAGGGACCGCCTTTGGGCACGTATTTCTCCCGGCGGAAGGCATGCATGCCGTCCCCGCCTTTTCCGCTTTCTATGTCGATGGTCACATGATCTACAAACATAATCTCACGCCCTATTTTTGAATCGTTTCAAGGTAGTCTTCAAGCGCCTTCGCACTAGAGAAGGCGAGGATGTGTTTCTTGTGACGGAGCGCATTAAGCCGCCCCTCGATATATTTGCGGTGTCTGTCGAAGAATGACACGTACTTGAGGAACGCCTGGTCGATCTCCTCGATACATCCCGTGGCCATGTCGCTCCTGTAGGTGTGTCTGTATCTGGCTTCGCGCTCCCTGATCCCCTTCAACGCCTCCTTGCGGTCATATTTCAGAAGAATCACTGTATCCGCGCATGCAAGGCGGTCTTCAAAGGTCGGCGTATGCAGATAGTTGCCGTCCATGACGAATTGCTGGTGGTCCTTCATGAATGCCCGGAGCTTGGCCTTGAACTCTTCAGGCGGGATGGCTGTCCATTCCCTCCGCCAATAGATTGTATCGAGATGAAGGATGGGGAGATTCAACACACTGCCGAGCCTTCTCGCCAGTGTCGTCTTGCCCGTCCCCGGGCTGCCCAGGATGAGTATGCGGTTCAAGAAGCTCTTATCGATCAATCGCTCATAGGCCAGCCGGTGGATGGAGGCTATGTAGCCGCGGTATTCGAACTGATGATGGGCGAGGAGTCTGCGCATAGGGTTGTTGGCGGGATAGGTGTCGATCTTGATGGACGCCCTACCCCGAGCTTGTCCGAGCTTGATGGCATAAAGAAGAAGCGCGCTCCCCACACCGCGGCGCTTAAGCGACGGGTCCACGATGAAACGGTGGATGATCAGGCTCTTTTGCCTTTGCCATCCAATGACGCGATAGGCTTCCTCGTCTTCTTCCTGCACCGCCATTACACCATTGATACGGCCGGCGGCGGTGTGCACATAGAGCGCGCCCCTTTCAATGTCCGTTTCAAAATGCCGGCGTCTCGGATAGGAGAGGTCCCACTGATCAATGCCTTCAGCGTGCATCGCTTCAATCGAACGTGCGCTCAATGCATCGATGGCATTCAAGTCTTCTTTTTCAGCTTGTCGTATCATATTTTCACCTAGAAGTCATTATACTATACCTTGAAGATTTAAGGAAGAATTCACCCGAAAAAGAGGCATGGACTGGCCGCTGCGCACAAAAAAACCGCCGGGATGCCGGCGGTTGTGATTACTCGGGATATACGGATGCGCGTTTCTTGTCCCTGCCCATGCGTTCAAAGCGGACAATGCCATCGACTTTGCTGAAGAGCGTATCGTCGCCGCCGATGCCCACGTTCATACCGGGGTGCACCTTGGTGCCCCGTTGACGGTAGATGATGGAACCGGCCTTGATTCTCTGCCCGTCCGCACGTTTGGAACCGAGGCGTTTCGCTTCGGAATCGCGCCCGTTCTTCGTCGAGCCGACACCTTTTTTCGTCGCCATGAATGGCATCAATTGAATATCTATCAACATCGTTCGTCACCTCCGTGTGCATTCGCGATATTTTAACTTAACTGGTGATGTCTGTGATTTCAAGCTTGGTGTAAGGCTGTCTGTGGCCTTGTTTGCGGTGATACATCTTCTTGGGCTTGTATTTGAAGACGGTGATTTTCTTCTGCTTGCCATGTTTCAGGACTTTCGCCTTCACTTGGGCGTTTTCAACGTAGGGATTCCCGATGACCGGGGTATCGCCACCGATCAGAAGAACCTCGTCGAACGTCACCGTGTCGCCCTCTTCGGCGTCAATCTTTTCAACGAACACCTCTGCGCCCTTCTCGACGCGGAGCTGTTTGCCGCCGGTCTCGATCACTGCGTACATGCCTGAGCACCTCCTCATTCATAAGACTCGCCATAGGGGTGGCTATGCTTTAATACCCGTTCTGAGCGGTATGCTGCCTGGCATTTGGATGCTGGTCTGAACAGCTTTTTACATTATACAGGATATGCCGCCGGTTGTAAAGGTTTTTAGACCTCTTTTACATTTCTCCCCGTGCTTTGAAGGAAAAGTACTCGCCCTTGCCGATGATGATGTGGTCCAGGATGGCTATATCCATCAGCTTGCCGTTCTCGACCATGACGTTGGTGATGCGCCGGTCGCTTTCCGAAGGGGTGGGGTCGCCAGAAGGATGATTGTGGACGAGCACAATGGATGCCGCACTGAGGGTGACTGCGTGCTTGAAAAGCTCACGTGGATGCACAAGCGCCGAAGAGAGCGAACCGACGAAGAGCTTCTGCTTTTCGATGAGGGCGCCCTTTGTATCGAGATAAAGGGAATGGAAGGTCTCCTGCGTGCACATCTCGAGGTCCGTCTTCATGAATTCGTAGACTTTATCAGGGGAGAGGAGCGTTATTTGCTCGGGAAACGATTCGCTTATCAGACGACGGCCGATCTCGAGTGCGGCGAGCAGCTGGATCGCCTTGGCCTCCCCCATGCCCTTTGACCGTGTGAGTTCACGTACATTCGTCTGACTGAGCTTCTTGAGTGTCTTGTATTGACAGGTGATGCGCTGGGACAGTTCAAGCACCGAGCACTGTCTGGTGCCGGTGCGAAGGATGATGGCGATGAGCTCCTGGGTGGAGAGGGCTTCACGGCCGTAACGGAGAAAACGTTCTCTCGGACGTTCCTTGAATGGCATCTCTTTAATCAAAAACATGATATCTCTCCTTTCGGACGAATAATTCATCCGAAAGCAGGGAATTACTCCTCAAGCGCATCGATGATTTTTCTGTGCGCCCTGGAGATGGCATGAGGGAACGTTGCAAGAGCATGCGCGAAGGGGCTTCTCCGCGGGCTGCTTGCCTTATAGACATGCATATGCCAGACCTTGTGCGTGAAGGTGTGTGTGAAGGTCTGCATGAACTCGGGTTCGGAGAGTTTCACTCCATAATCCTCCTCGAACGCTCCGATCGCCTGTTCAAGGGTGCCGGTGTATTGAGGGAATTCATACATGTTCGCAAGCAGGCCGTCTTTGGGACGCTTGCGCAGGAAGTATCCGTTGCCGGCATCAACTAGCAATGTAATATAGTGTTCATGCGTTTTACGACGCGATGCGCTCTTGAAAGGGAATTCATCCTGCCTTTTTTGTTTGTATGCGAAGCAATGAGCCGGCAGTGGACATTCGCCGCACCGCGGCCGCTTCAGACATATGAGCGCGCCGACCTCCATGAGCCCCTGGGTGAAATCACTCGGCGTGGTCTGCGCGATCGGTGTCTTCAGCACATCCTCGATCTCCCGCATATGTTTCACCTTGCGCACGTCCTTCTCATAAAGCAGGATCCGGCTCATCACACGCATCACATTGCCATCGACGGCAGGGATGGGCTTTTCGAAGGCTATGGAGAGGATGGCGCCGGCAGTGTAGCGTCCGACGCCCTTGAGTTTCTTCATCTCCTCGAAAGTATCTGGAAAGGCGCCGTATTCATAGACGATCGTCCGTGCAGTTTCATGCAGATAGCGGGCGCGGCTGTAATAGCCGAGCCCCTCCCACATCTTGAGGACAGTTTCGAAAGGAGCGTCCGCAAGCGTGTTGACATCCGGGAAGCGCTGCATGAAACGTTCGTAGTAGGGAAGCATCGTGGCGATCTGTGTCTGTTGGAGCATGAGTTCGCTCACGAGAATCTCGTAGGGGTCCCGGCGATGCCTGAAAGGGAGGTCCCGCCGGTTGAGACGATACCAGCGAGAAAGGTCGTGCGCGAACTTTTTCGGGTCTGTGAGTTTTTCCATATGCAGGGGTCTCCTTTATAACAATGGGTCGAACCAGTATGTAAGGCCGTAAAGCATGATAAGAAGGACGCGCCACGGCCATGACTTCTCGAGCGCCTCGCCGCCGTCATCGACATATTCACCGTCCGGACCTACGATAAGCGATTCATCGAGCGAGTCCTTCAGTATATCGTGAAGGTGCTCATGAAACGCTTCATCCCGTATCAGAATGGCGCTCTCGGTGCTCAGATACGTGCTCCGCGGGTCCAGATTATAAGCACCGATGATGCTTATGTCGTCTCCGAAGGTCATCGTTTTCGCGTGCAGACTGTCCACACCTTGATACTCATAGAGTGTAGTGCGCTCCGCCAAGGGCTCCCGGTATCGAAGATACCCAGCGGTGGTGAATGGATTGGGGTTGGTCGCCGGCGCATTCGTCAACATGCGGACATCCCGCTGTTCAGTGTCGGGGATCAATTCAAGCATCTGCTCGGAGAAGACGATGTAGGGGCTCTGGACAAACCATTCATCCCTTGTTTCGGCGAGTTCCGCAAAAGTCCCGAGCATCACCGGCTCCTTCTCGAAGCGCGTCAAAGGGTTTCGGAGAAAGGAGGTGTGTTCGACCTCAAGCGCTTCCTCCCGCATGGTCTCATAGGCTCTCGGGACATCCCTGCGTTCGCTGTGCGCTTCATATGCATCCTGCATGAGGGTTCTTCTTTCCAAAAGCGCGAGGCGTTCCTCAGCGGAAGATGTCCATGAAAACCTCGAATTGAAGAGTTCCTCGTAATAGGCGGACATCTCACGCACGGTCTCATGCGTGCCGGACTCCCCGAACACCACGACATCCCGGTCGCGAGTCTCATCGGCGGGGTCGTCCTTCTCCATGAAATAGCGGTCACCGATATTCCTGCCGCCGCTCATTCCATAAGTCTCATCGACGATGATCAGCTTGTCGTGCAGACGGTTTTGCAGGGTGTGGGGGAGGAGCGGATTATACGGTTCGTACAGGGCCGCCTCCACATTCTCGTGACTGATCAGCGCCTCGTAGCGCCTTCCCGATTCAAAATACTGCGTGTGGAACACGGCGTCCAATACGAGGCGTACCTGCACGCCCCTGTCCGCCGCATCCAGAAGCGCCCCATAGAAAATGTCCCTGCTTTCACCGTCGTGCACGGTATAGTAGGAGACATCGACCGTTTCCTCGGCCTCCTCTATAAGGGCCAGTCTGAGATCCAAAGCCAGACCGCGGTCGTCGAACGCATAGGCGTAGGTAGTCTCCTCGTTGTCTTCCATGAACGTTTCCACATCGTAGGTGACGTCGCCTTCCATGATGACCGGATGCAAAAATACGAGCCCACCGAAGATAAAGGTGTGCCCGAACATGAAAAAAAGCGCAAGCATCAAGGGTCTTACCAGTCTGGACATACGCATCACCTCTCATATTATAGCGTTTTTTTAATCTTTTGGCTATATACGCTCATGTCTTTTGTCGAGGTACTGCATATTGTGTTAGAATTGATTTGAAGGAGGCGATTCAATGAAAGGTAAAGTCGCAAGCACAGGCTATGGCATCGGTGAAGCCGTTGTCGTTGAAAAGGAGACATTGAAGGCCGATAAAGAACACTGTGAAGATGTGAATACATGCATCGATGCTTTCCGCGAAGCCATCGAAAAGAGCACGGAAGAACTCAGGACCATCCGTGAGAAGTCGACGGAGTCCCTCGGCGAGGAGCACGCAGCCATCTTCGACGCCCACATCGAGATGGCGAATGATGTCGAGATCAAGCAACAGGTCGAAAGCAAGATTGAAAACGACGGCGTCAAAGCCGCCTATGCATTCCAGGAAGTGACGGAACAGTTCATAGAGATGTTCGAGAATATGGAGGACGATTATTTCGCGGCCCGCGCCGCCGACATCAAGGACATCCAGCAGCGCGTGCTCGGGCATCTTCTGGACAAGCCCGTCAAGGACCTCTCCCTGCTCGATTCGGCGAGCATCATCGTCGCGCGCGATCTTGCGCCGAGCGACACCGCCGGACTCAATATCGAACACGTCCGGGGGTTCGTCACTGAAGCGGGCGGCACCACCTCCCACACCGCCATCATCGCCAGGGCCCTCGGCATCCCCGCGCTCGTGGGCGTGGAGGGAGCGCTTGAAAATGTCGAGGAGAAGGATACATTGCTGCTGGACGCCCATGAAGGCGAGCTCCACGTCAATCCTGACGAAAAGACGCTCGCGGATGCGAAAGAGAAGATACGGGCGCAGGAAGCGGAGCGCGAACGGTTAAAACCCTTTGCAAAGAAGAAAACTGAGACCGCCGACGGCAAGGCGATGCCGCTTTACGCCAATATCGGCACCCCCAAGGAGCTCATCGCCACGAACGAACACGGCGCCGAAGGCATCGGGCTCTTCCGCACGGAGTTCCTCTTCATGGACACTGCCTCAATGCCTGATGAAGGCACGCAGCTCGAAGCCTATAAAGAAGTGTTCGACACCATCCAGCCTGTCATCGTGCGCACGCTCGATATCGGCGGCGACAAGGCGCTCCCCTATCTCGAGATGCCCGAAGAGGCGAATCCCTTCCTCGGGCACCGCGCCGTGCGCCTCACACTGAGCGAACCCGAACTCTTCAACACGCAGCTTCGCGCGCTTCTTCGCGCCGCGAAGGACCAAAAGGAACTCCGCATCATGTTCCCCATGATCGCGACCGTTGAGGAGTTGAAGCGCGCGAAAGAATCCCTCGCGCGCGCAGAAAGTGAGCTAGAGAAGGAAGGAAAGGACTATCAGCGGAATGTCAAGGTCGGCATCATGATTGAAATCCCGGCCGCGGCGCTCAACGCACGCGCGCTCGGTAAGCACTGCGATTTCTTCAGCATCGGCACCAACGACCTGATTCAATACGTCTACGCCGCCGACCGCATGAACGAGCACGTCGCCTACCTCTACCGCCCCCTCGACCCGGTGCTTCTCTCACTGATCAAGGATGTCACCGACGCCGCCCAAGAGACCGACACTGAAATCGGCGTATGCGGCGAGATGGCCGGCGACTTCGACGCCGCGCTCATCCTCTTCGGCCTCGGACTCGATGAACTGAGCATGTCCCCGGCGCGCATCCTGCCCATCCGCGAAGCGCTCAGCCGCCTGCGCCTGGAACAGCTATCCACCCTCGCCGACGATACGCTGAAGGCAGACGGCCCGGAGGAAGTGAGACGCATCGTCCAAGCCTTCAAGGATAAACATCTGAATACCTGATTACCTACGCAAAATGTCAGCGTCTGGGACTAAGTCATCCCAGTCGCTGACATTTTTTAATAGCGCGTGCCATGGTATTCACGATGTCATGAAACGTCGGAGGGCACTGATGAAATAGAGCGACCCGGTCGCATAGAGGATGGCGTTCTCGCCATCCGGTCTGGCATGTTCATAGGCCTCCCTGTAATCCTTGAAAGCATGGACGTTGTTGTGGTCGCTCTGTTCGGCGAGGACATCCGCTTTCTCGCTGCGCGGATAGGGGATCTCCGTCACATAGAGTTCGTCCGCGAACGTCTCGATGCGCTTGAGCATCGGGACATACGCTTTATCCTTCATCACATTGAAGAGGATGCGGATCGTCGCATCGGGATAATAGGTGCGGAGCGCTTCAAGGCTCCTCTCAAGGCTGCTTATGTTGTGGGCGCCATCGAGGATGACATTGCCGAATCGTTCAAAGCGGCCGGGAAGGTGCGCCTTTTCAAGCCCTTTTTTCTTAGCCTCAAGCGAAAGGTGGAAATCATCGCGTTTAGCGAGGATATCAGCGGCTAAGAGTGCCGTATGGGCGTTTTCAACCTGATGCATGCCGAGCATGGATACATTGTAGCGTTCATTCCTATAGACGATGACAGTGGGAAGGCCGAGGTCGACGTGTTCAAGGGGGTAATCCTTGGTGAAGTAGACCGGGCTTTTCTTGCTTTTCGCATGCGAACGGAACTGTTCTAGAAGGACGGGGTCCTTGACGCCGCTTACGAGCGGAACGCCGTCCTTGACAATGCCGAGCTTGTTCTCGGCGATGCTCTCGAGCGTATCGCCGAGAATGTGCATGTGGTCGTATCCGACGCTCGTGATGACACTCAGGACAGGCGAAATGACATTCGTCGCATCGAGCGTGCCGCCGAGGCCGACTTCATAAAGGACCACATCCACATCGGAGGCCTTGAAATAGAGAAAACTGATGAGCGTCACCATCTCGAAAAACGTGATCTGATCGTTGTAACGCTCCTTGTAGGACGCCTGCAGGGTGTAGACCTCTTCGATGTAATGCTTCAGGGCGTCATTTGGAATCGGAGCATCATTGATGGCGATGCGTTCGTTGAAGCTTACAACGTAGGGGCTCGTGAAGGTGCCGACGTTGTAGCCGGCCTCCATGAGCATCTGTTTTAAGAACGTGAGGGTCGAGCCCTTGCCGTTCGTCCCGCCGATATGGATGGTCTTGAAGCTGATTTCGGGATGCCCGAGCATCTCGCAGGCCTTCTGCATGCGCGTGAGGTCGTATTTATCGCCGAACTTCTTGACTGATTCAATCCAGGACTGCGCGTCTTTCAAAGTATCAAACATCGCGTCTGAGTTCCTCGATACGCTTCTTGACGAGCGCATGTTCTTTTTTATAGCGTTCGAGCTTCCTGCGTTCTTCTTCGACTTTCTCCTTCGGGGCCTTCTCGACGAACTTCTCATTGCCCAGCATGCCCTCGGCGCGCTTGATCTCGCCTTCGAGCCGCTTGAGTTCTTCGCGCTGCCGCTCGAGCTCGGCGCTTAGGTCGACGAGGTCTCCGAGGGGGATATAGAGCGTGAAGCGGGCGTCGACGAAGGAGACGTTCTCCTTCTGCATCTCGATGTCCCGAGCGATTTCAAAGCGTCCGGGCGTGATGAAGGCGTCGAAGAGCTCGCGGTGCGCGGTGAGGATCTTCTCCGTGTTTGCATCGCAGGCGATATGGATATCGACCGGCTGACTGTTCGCGACCTGGTATTCATTGCGGACCTTGCGCACGCGATGAATCAGGGCTTTCACGATGTCGAACTGCTCGACGGCCTCCTCATCCCTGATGAATGCATCCGCTTCAGGCCAGGGGGCGACCATGATCGATTCGGCGTCGCGCACGGGGAGGCGCTGATAGATCGATTCCGTCACGAAGGGCATGAACGGGTGCAAGAGCTTGAGCACGGCGCGCCACACGTGATAGAGCACGGCTTTCGTGGCCGATTTCTCCGTACCTTCCTTCCTGAGAGCGAGCTTGCTGACTTCGACATACCAGGAGGCGACCTCCTCCCAGCTGAATTTATAGAGGTCCTTCGCGGCCTCGCCGAATTCAAAGGCGTCGTACTGGCGGTTCACCGCCTCGATGGTCTCCTTGAGACGCGTGAGGATCCAGCGGTCCTTGACATCCAGGGCGTCAGGGTCGATGCGTGCGTCCTCCTCGCTCATGTCCTCGATGTGCATGAGGGTGAAGCGGGAGATGTTCCAGAGCTTGTTGATGAAATTCCAGCTGGATTCGACCTTCTCCATCTCGAAGCGAAGGTCCTGCCCGGGGGCGGAGTTGGTGGTGAGGAAATAACGGAGCGTGTCGATGCCGTGGCTCTCCTTGATGTCCATGGGGTCGACGCCGTTACCGAGGGACTTGCTCATCTTGCGGCCGTAGCGGTCGCGGATGAGGCCGTGGATGAGAACGTGTTTGAACGGTGTCTCGCCGGTGAACTCGAGGCCCTGAAAGATCATCCGGGCGACCCAGAAGAATATGATGTCATAGCCCGTGATCATCGTCTGTGTGGGGTAGTAGCGTTTGAAATCCTCGGTCTCTTCAGGCCATCCGAGCGTAGAGAAGGGCCAGAGCGCTGAAGAGAACCAGGTATCGAGGACATCCTCGTCCTGTTCGTACCCTTCGGGCGGATTGTCACCGACATAGACATCGCCGTCCTCGCTGTAGTAGGCCGGAATGCGATGCCCCCACCAGAGCTGTCGGGAGATGCACCAGTCCTGCACCTCCTCCATCCAGCGGCGGAAGGTCTTCTCGAAACGGGACGGGATGAACTCGGCAGCTGAATGTTCGAGCGCCTGATCCGCGAGCGGCCTCATCCTGACGAACCACTGAAGGGAAAGTCGCGGCTCGACGGGGACGCCCGTGCGTTCGCTGTGACCGACGTTATGCACATGGTCCTCGACCTTCTCGAGGAGGCCTTCATCCTTTAAATCATCAAGCAAAGCCTTCCGGCACTCGAAACGATCCATGCCCTCATAAGGGCCGGCCATGTCGTTCATGCGGCCGTCCTCCTCCATGCATAGCGGTTTCTCAAGGTCATGGCGCTCACCCACCTCGAAGTCGTTCGGGTCATGTGCGGGGGTGACTTTGACGGCACCGGTGCCGAACTCCCTGTCGACCTGTTCATCGGCGATGATGGGGATGGCGCGCTCCGTCCCCGGAATCAGAACCTTTTTCCCGAGATGCTTGCGCCGTTCACTATCATCAGGGTGGATCATGAGCGCGGTGTCGGCAAACATGGTCTCCGGACGCGTGGTGGCGATCAGGATGTAATCGCTCTTGTCCTCGAGACAGTAACGGAAATAATAGAGCTTGTCCTCCACTTCTTCATACTCGACTTCGATATTGGAGAGCGCGGTCTTCGCCTGCACATCCCAGTTGATGATGCGGGCCTTGCGGTATATGAGCCCTTTCTCATAAAGGCGGATGAATACTTCGTTGACCGCACTGGAAAGCCCTTCATCCAGCGTGAACCGCTCCTTGTCGTAATCCACGCTGATGCCGAGGGCCGCCCACTGCGAGCGGATGATATCGGCGTAGCGCTCCTTCCACGACCACGCCTCTTCTAAAAACGCCTCGCGTCCGATTGCGCGCGGGTCGTCACCGCGCTCGCGGATCAGTGCGTCAATCTTCGCCTGTGTGGCGATGCCGGCATGGTCCATGCCGGGGAGATAGAGCGCATCATAGCCTTCCATGCGCTTCTTGCGGATGATGAGGTCCTGAAGAGTGTTGTCCCACGCGTGTCCGAGGTGAAGGTTCCCCGTGACATTCGGGGGCGGGATCACAATCGTATAGGGAGGCTTCTCAGAATCCCCGCTTTTGAAGAACCCCTGCTTCTTCCACCATTCATACGTGTCCGCTTCTACTTGTTTGTGCTCATACTTCTTCGCCATGTCCATCTTGCATTCCTCCTATAAAAAACGCCTTATGTCAAAAGACACAAGGACGAAACTCTGTTCGCGGTACCACCTTTATTCCGGCTTCGTGCCGGCGCTCGAGACGTTAACGCCGTCGACGGGTCCGACTACGTATCACCGGACCACTCCGAGGTGACGTTCAACGGTCCGTCTACCGGTTCGCAGCTCCACCGGCTCTCTTCAAGACTTACCCGCCTACTCTTCCTCATCTTCGTGTTATTCGTAGTGTATCACACCGTGAAGGGCTTTTCAACGCCAGGTTGAAAAAAGCGCGGAATGTATCCGCGCCTTTTTAATCGATGCGCTCCCAGGGGTGCCCGGGTTCGCCATGATTGGATTGCGGAGGGTCTCCCTCCGTCCAGTACTGAGCCACAAAACGGTCGCCGCCATGTGTGACTTCATCGCCTTCTTCATAGATAGAATTCGGATGCCATTGTTCAGTGGATGATGCTTGCCACACTAGGCTTTGATCCGGACGGTCGCCTTGACTCCACCATGAAGCTTCATAAGAACTCCCCTGATATACGACTTCATCGCCGGCCTCATAGGTGTTATAGTAGCGCCATTCATCGGTCAGGGCCTGCCAGCTGTAGGACGCTTCCGGCGATTCGCCTTGGTTCCATTCGTGGGCCTCGTATGTCTCCCCTTCATAAATGACTGTATCTCCGGCATCATAGGTGTTCGTAGGATGCCATTCACTAGTGAGGGCATTCCATGCATAGGAGTCAGAGGGAGGTTCTCCTTCATTCCAATATTGTGCACGGTACAATGTCCCCTCATACTCTATTTCATCGCCTTCTTCATACCAATTATGTTGATGCCAGTTGTCGGATACGGCCTGCCAGACGGGGTCGGTCCCCGGTTCCGTCCCCTCTGTCCACCATTGGGCATAATAAACCGTGCCATTGTGGATGACTTCCTCGCCTTCTGTGTAAGTTGTTTCAGTAGACCATGATGAGGCTTCCTGATCGCTTTCTTCGTCTTCATCGGGAATTGCGGGAGTATGCTGTGCACGATGGACATGGTCCTGCTCACCGCTCGAAGGGACCTTTCCTGAAACGATGCGAATGCCATCCTCATCATAAGGGAATGACAATTCACCCTCCTTGGCGTATACGACTTCGAAGGCCCGCAGGTTCTGCACGCGGACAAAATAGGCATAATCATCCTCAATGTTATTCACGAAGTCATCCAGTTGAGACTCCAATAAGACATCTCCTGTTTCGCAGCTATGATGCCCTATGCTTCGGCAGTACTCGCCCGCGGCATATTCAATCTCCCGGGCCTGCTGGAGCACGGTGTCCTTCTGGGTGTTCTCAAGAGTCCTCGACGCTACGGGGTAGGACACCCCTGCAACGATCGCAAGCAACACGATGACGATCAGAACTTCAAAAATCGTCAGTCCTTTTTGATTCAAAGCCATCTCCTCCATGGCGCAGCTATTAAAAAGCTGCGCATTCGATTGAATGGAAGCTGGCTGTCTCGATGAGACCCTCTAGCTTTCCGCCGCCGGGTCACCCCGGTTTTGGCTTTGGCATTTTAATATAATACTATATCATACTGAACGAGTTGTCAAGCTCCCTCTCTCAATGAGGCGCTGTCTTCGGTGAAGATTCCGCGGACTTGCTCGACATTCATCCCATCCTTCGAGAAGGGGATGACGTCGATGTCTTCGGTGAAATGGGACTCGAGGCGCTCGATGTAGTGCTTTCGCCTGCCCTTGGAGATCTTGTCCGTCTTGGTGGCGACGATGGTGAAGGGGACGTTGTGATGCGCTAGGTATTCAGCCATCAACAGATCGTCCTCGAGGGGCGGATGCCGGAAGTCCACAAGCAAAAGGGCGTGTCTCAAGACACCACGGGTGGCGATATAGGTCTCGACCATCTCGCCGAAGGTCTCGCGCTCGCGCTTGCTCTTCTTCGCGTAGCCATACCCCGGTGCGTCGACGATATAGAAGGCGCGGTCGACACGGTAGAAATTGAGCGTGCGCGTGCGCCCGGGCTTCTGGGAGATATAGGCGATATTGCGGTTCAGGACGGTGTTGATGAGCGTGCTCTTGCCGACATTGCTTCTGCCGAGGAGGAGATATTCATCGAGGCCGTCCTCGGGGAAATCCGACGGCGTGGCGACGATCTTCGGCTGTTCGACTTTGTACATGGCTTCACCTCTTCATGAAGAAAAGGCAATCCGGAGATTGCCTTATTGCTGGATCAGTGATTGTTCAAGCACGGCGCCTACGCTGTCGACTGTCTGGATGTCGATGGCTTCGCGTACTTCATCGGGGACATCGTCGATGTCGCGGGAATTCTCCTCGGGGATGAGGATTTTCTTGAGACCGCCCCTGTGCGCGGCGATGGCCTTCTCTTTAAGGCCGCCTACCGGAAGGATGCGTCCGCGGAGCGTAATCTCGCCCGTCATGCCGATGGTGGGGTCGACTTTCTTGTTGGTGAGGGCGCTGATCAGGGCGATGGCGATGGTGATGCCTGCGCTTGGTCCGTCCTTGGGGATCGAGCCCTCGGGCACGTGGATATGGACGTTGCTGTTTTCGAAGATGTCCTTGCTGACGCCGAAGGTCTCGTGGTTGGCCTTGACATAGGAGAGCGCCGCCTCGGCGGATTCCTTCATGACATCGCCGAGCTGTCCGGTGAGCGAGAGCTTGCCGTTGCCTTTGTAGTAGGCGACTTCAACGGCGAGCGTGTCGCCGCCGAACTGGGTATAGGCGAGGCCGGTCGCGAGGCCCACCTGCGGTTCCTTGTCGGTCGCGGAGCGGACATACTTGGGCTTGCCGAGGAAGTCCTCGAGGTTGTCCTTCGTGACGTCGACTTCCTTCTCCTCCTTGGCGAGGATGCGCTTGATGGCCTTGCGTACGATCTTGCCGATGACCCTGTCGAGCTGTCTGACGCCGGCCTCACGCGTGTACTCGCGGATCATGCGCATGATGGCGTCCTCGGAGATGGAGAGTTTCTTCTCTTCAAGTCCGTGCGTCTCGAGCTGCTTGTGGATGAGATGGCGCTTGGCGATGTTATATTTTTCGATCTCGGTGTAGCTCGAGAGCTCGATGATCTCCATGCGGTCCCTGAGGGGTGCGGGGATGTTGCCGAGGTAGTTGCCGGTCGTGATGAAGAGGACCTGCGAGAGGTCGTATTGGTCTTCTAGATAGTGGTCGCTGAAATATTTGTTCTGGCCGGGGTCGAGGACCTCGAGCATTGCGGACGAGGGGTCGCCCTTGTAGTCGTAGCCGAGTTTGTCGATCTCATCGAGGAGGAACAGCGGGTTGATGACCTTGGCCTTGCGCATGCCTTGAAGAATGCGGCCGGGGAGCGCGCCGAGGTAGGTCCGCCTGTGTCCGCGGATCTCCGATTCGTCCTTGATGCCGCCGAGCGACTGCTTGACGAACTTGCGGTTGAGCGCCGTGGCGACGGACTGGGCGAGCGATGTCTTGCCGACGCCGGGCGGGCCGACGAGGCAGAGGATGGTCTGGGGATTCTTGCCGGTCAGGAGCTTGACGGAGAGATATTCAACGATGCGCTCCTTGACCTTCTCAAGCCCGTAATGCGTCTCTTCAAGTGTCCGCTGGGCCTTCCTGATATCGGTCTCGTCCTCGCTTTTCTCCTGCCAGGGGAGGTCGATGAGGAAGTCGAGGTATGTGCGGATCACGCCGCTCTCGCCGCTGGATGCGGGGAGCGATTCGTAGCGAGAGAGCTCATAGAGGGCCTTCTCCTCGATATGCTCCGGCATGCCCTTGGCTTTGATCTTCTCGCGGAGGTCTTCTATCTCGGATTCCTTCTTGGCCTTGTCGCCGAGTTCTTCCTGGATGGCGCGGAGCTTCTCGCGAAGATAGTACTCGCGCTGGTTCTCGTCGATGTTCTTCTTGACGGTGCGGTTGATCTTCTCCTCGATCTCGCTCATGTGGCGCTCTTTCTCCATGTCCTGCAGGAGATAGTTGAGACGCTGTTCGACAGAGTCGGTCTCGAGGTATTTGAATTTTTCATTCTCGGCGATCTTCAGGTTGCTCGCGAGCTTGTCGACGAGCTTGTCGCTGCTGATGCCGGACTGGATCGCCTCGAGGCACTGCTTGGGGTTGTTGAGGAGGGACTGCGCGTTCTCAGTGACCTGCTTTTGGATCATGCGGACGAGCGCGACCTCTTCATCCTGGTCCTTGAATACCGAGGGACGGGTCTCGAAACGGACGTTCATATAGGGGTCCGTCTGCTCGTATTCCTCGATCTCCGCCCGTACGATGGGGTCGAACTTGACCTTGAAGTTGCCGTTGGGCAGCTTGATCTTGATGCCGATCTTCGCGACGACGCCCCACGAAAGCATATCCGACTCGCCGGGTTCCTCGACGTTCGGATCCTTCTGTATGAGAAGCAGCACATAGCTGTCGTGATTGCGTTCAGCTTCTAAGAGCGCGCTCTTGGAAAGCGAACGCCCCACCTCGGTGCGTACGTCCGTGTTGGGAAAGGGAGCGAGACCGCGTATGGCGATGCTCGGGAGCGATTGTTGTACTTGTTCTTGGGAATCAAACATATGGTCACCTCATTTAACAGTGTGCGCTATGGCAAATATACCGTATCCTGCGTCACTGTGCAATTTATTAACACTGACATGAGTGCATGCGCATTTATTATGCATTATACAAATCATTTAGCGTTTAGGCAATGAAAAAGGTAAAAAAATAGTGTGTCCGAAAACACACTATCACTCCGTCAGACCGAGTTCCTTCATCGTCTCGACGAGTGTGTCGAGCACTTCCTCTGCGTCATCGCCGTCGGCTTCTAGTGTCACTTCGGCGTTCTGCGGGATGCCGAGTGACATCACGCCCATGACGCTCTTGAGGTTCGCCTCGTTGTCCTGATAGGAGATCTGGATGGTGTTTTCGTAAGTGCCCGCTTTCTTGGATAGCTGAGAGGCGGGACGGGCATGCATTCCCGCTTCATCTGTGATGGTCACAGTCCGTTTCATCGGTTTTCACCTTCTTTAAAGATGTCATGATGGGCGAGCGTATCCGCGACCCCGTCCCTGTCAGCTTCAAGACGTGTCACGAATGTCGCCGCCTGTTTCGCCTTAATTGTACCATTTTTCATCGCGAATGAAAAACGAACCGCTTGCAGCATCTCTTCATCGTTGTCGTTGTCGCCGAATACGGCGACCTCTTCGGAACTCAGACCGTAATAGGCAATCAAGCGGCGTATGGCCGTGCCCTTGTCCGCGCCTATAGGTGTGATGTCGAGGAAGGTGTCCTGGCTCTTCGTTACATGGGCGGAGAGAGGCTCAAAGCGTTTCTGGAGCGCTTCTTCCTGCTTCTGGGTCTTGAGTTCGACAAGAATCTTGTAGGCATCGATGCCGCACAGATACTCGAAATCATCGGTGTATTTGATATCGAAGGAAGCGCCGGCCGACCTTGCGAACGCTTCAATCAGCCGCATGCGCTCACTGTCCGGGCCGACGATGCGCTCTCTTTGATAGATCGCGACACTGACACCCGCCTCGAATGCGTCTTCGAGGACCTTCCTCTGGGCATCCTTTTCAATGATTGTCTCGACGAGCGTCGTGTCCGCCTCGATGATCGCGCCGTTATTGTAGATGGCGGCGGAGACGACGCCGATGCGCTCTATGAAAGGGCGGGCCGTCGATTCGGTGCGGCCCGTGGCCACAGCGACATCGACGCCGCGTGCATCGAGGGCGCTCAGGGCTTCGACGGTGCGCTCGGAGAGATGCTTGTCGCTATGAAGCAGAGTGTTGTCAAGGTCGAACACGGCGAGTTTAATCATACGTCACTCCCTAAAAAAACACTTCCGCGGAAGTGTTTTTTGCGGTTCATTTGATTTCAAGATTGTCAACAAGGAAATCAATGGTCTTCTTGAAGATGACCTCCTGGCGGACAGCCGAATCCTGTACCTGGCTGCGCACCTGTTCGACATCCATGTCGTGCTGCTCGGCGAGCTCCTTGAGCTTCTCTTCCACTTCTTCGTCGCTCGCTTCGATGCCCTCGGCCTTCGCGATGGCGTCGATGGTGAGGTTATAGCGGATGGAGCGTTTCGCATCGCGGCGAAGGTTCTCTTCGAATTCCTCTTTGTCCATACCGGTGAGCTGAAGGTAGGTGTCGAGGTCGATGCCGTATTGCTGGGCCTGACGCTTGGTGTTGTCCTTCATGCGGTTCTTCTCTTCTTCAATCATCTCGTCGGCGATGGTCATGTCCGCTTCCTCGCTGGCTTTCTCGACGGCGAAGTCGATGATCTTGTTTTCGTTTGTCTTCTGTTTCTGTTCTTCGAGGTTCTTGCGGGTGTCTTCCTTCAGATCCTCGACCGTCTCGATGTTCTCCTTGTCGAGGTCCTTGACGAATTCATCGTCGAGTTCCGGCGTCTCTTTGACTTTGACTTCATGGATCTTCACTTTGAACGTGGCGTCCTGTCCGGCGAGCTTCTCGACCTGATAGTCTTCAGGGAACGACACTTCGATCTCGCCTTCGTCGCCAGCCTTCATGCCGACGAGCTGTTCCTCGAAGCCGGGGATGAAGCGCTGCGCGCCGATTTCAATCTCCTGGTTCTCGGCATTGCCGCCTTCGAACGGCTCACCGTCGATGAAGCCTTCGAAATCAAGGACAACGGTGTCGCCTTCCTCGATAGTGCCTTCTTCCTTGACGACGAGTTCCGCTTGCTGTTCACGGAGCTTGTCGATCTCCTTCTGAATATCTTCTTCAGAGACTGTGTCTTCGGGTTTTTCGTATTCGAACCCTTTATACTGACCCAGGGTCACTTCGGGCTTGATCGCGACCGTTGCCGTATACGTGAACGGCTTGCCCTTTTCGATGTTATGCACATCGAGGTCGATCTGGGGCTGGGAGACCACCGCGAGGTTCTCATCGGTGACCGCTTCGGTGTAGGTCTGCTGGATGACGTGGTTCAGCGCGTCTTCGTAAAGCGTTTCAACGCCTTTTTTCTGTTCATAGACGGCACGGGGTGCCTGTCCTTTCCTGAATCCTTCAATCTCGACATCGTCCTTGATCTTCTCATAGGCGTGGTCCAATCCCTCTTCGAACTGTTCAGGGCTGACCTCTACGGTGATCTTGACGCGAGAGTCGTCTAGATATTCAACTTTAGCCATTTGGGTACCTCCTAAATTTAATCCGCGGTTAATTATAACACATGGCGCGTGTTTGTAAATGCAAACGCTAAATCGGCTTATATAAAATACCGTTGAAACCGCACATAAAAAACAGCGATATTTTTTAGATGCTGTGCATGAGCGCGATGAGCTCCCGCCGCTGGATCTGGTTGAGCACAGCGTCGCCCGTCTCCTTCCCCAGGTATTCGAGCGCTTCCTCCAAGGGGACGAAGCGGGGGGTGAGACCGAGGCGCTTTTCTTCCTCGGAGCGTTCAAGGGGGCGCTTGCATTCGCCGGGCCTTACGCGGAAGAAATCGTGGTGCCACACGGAATCAACGAAGTGCTCCTTGATCCTCACCGATGGCTCCGCGTGCTCCACATCGCAGCCGCTCTCTTCACGGACCTCCCGTCTTACGGCCTCTTCAGGCGATTCATCGGGATGAACGCCGCCGCCGGGAAGTGTGACATGGCCGGAATGCTCATGGAACAAAAGACAGACCTCGCCGTCTTTCTCAATGATGGCCCGGGCGCCGCGATGCGGCGTCAGATGCGCGACATCCTCCTTGTTCAGTTCGTCCGCGAAAATCTCGATGGTGATCATTCTTTCACCACGTCGATGAGTACGGGGATGACGATCGGACGGCGGTTCGTGCTTTTCGAGAGATAGCGGCTCACCTCGTTGCGCACGGTGTCCTTGAAATCCTTCCAGTCGATGCGCTTCTTCTTGAGCTTCTCGGCGGCGACGTCCTTATAGATGGCCTTGACTTTCTCGATCATCGCTTCGTTCTCCTTCATAAAGACGAACCCTCTCGAGACGATGTTAGGCTCCCCCACCATGGATTTTTGCTTCGGGTCGATGTGGCCGATGACAAGCATGACCCCATCCTGGGAGAGAATCTCCCTGTCCTTGAGCACGACATCGTGGAGGTCGCCCTCCAGTATGCCGTCGACCAGCGTGTCGTCGGTATCGACGCTGCGCACGATGCCCTTCGGCTCCCCATCCTCAAAGCGGAACACCTGGCCGTTGTCGAGGGTATGCACACGGTCGCTCTCATACCCGAGGCTCCCGGCAATCTGTTCGAGTGCGAAGAAATGGCGGTACTCCCCGATTACGGGGATGATGTGGGAGGGCCTCAGGATATTGGTGAGCAGCTTGATGTCCTCGCTCCTCGCATGCGCCGCGGGAAGTGTGGCGGGATCGATCTTGGTGATGGTGATGTCATGCCGCGCCAGGATATCGAGCGTTTTGGCGGCGATCTTCTCCGTGCCCGGGACCGGCGGGGTCATGAGGATGACATTGTCGGTCTCGTTCAAATGGATCAGCCTGTCGAGTTTCCTCACCATCCGCTGGAGCATGTAGAAGGGTTCATGACGGTCGCCGGTGACCAGCACGACGGCGTCTTCGAGTGTGTTCTTGTTTTTCTCGTCGATGAATTTCAACGTCAGGAGTTTCTCTTTGGGAATCTTCAAGGCGCCCAGATTGATCGCGATATCGACCATGCGCTGCGCCTTCCTGCCGATGATCGCAATCTTCCTGTCGTACTCGAGGGCGATGTCGACCGCTTTCTGGATCCGGAAGATATCCGTGGAGAAGCACGAGATGACAACCCTTGCGGGCGCGTTCAGAAACGCTTGATTGAACTGGTATTCCAGCTCCCTCGTGGTGTGGGAGTATCCGCTCTCCTCGGCCCCGAGCGTTTCAGTAAGCAGCGCGAGGACATCCTGGCGTGCGATGTGCGCGAGGCGCTCGAAGGACGTGGCATAGGCGCTGCTCACGTTCTGGTCGAAGGTGTAGTCGGGACTGTAGACGATGACGCCGTCTTCCGTCTTGAACGCCATGCCGACTGATTCGGGGATGGAGTGCGTCGTCTGGTAGAAAGATATTTCGACGTTCTTGAAATTAAAGACGCTGTCCTTGTCGATGGTTATGAGCTTGAAATCCTCCTCCGGGAGGGATTGTTCTTTCAGCGCGTCCTTGAGAAGCGCCAACGTGAAATAGGTGCCGTACACCGGGATGTTGATCTCCTTCAAAAGCTTCGGTGCGGCGCCTATGTGGTCTTCGTGGCCGTGGCTTAGAAAAAGGCCCTTGATGCGGCTCTGGTTGTGGACGAGATAGGAATAATCGGGAAGAATGGCGTCGACGCCATAGAGCTCGTCGGTGGGGTATTTAAGACCGGCGTCGAGAATGTAGATGGCCTGGTCGATCTCCAGACAATACATGTTCTTGCCGTCTTCCCCCAGACCGCCGAGGGCGAAAAAATCGATGCGACTCATAGTGCTGCCTCCTCTTGCAATATCATATCATTATAACATATACAGAGAAAACACGCTGCCTTCCGCACAGTTTTCCCCGGATTTTTTCAAAGAATTTACACGTCGCATATGATACACTGGAACCGAGGTGAGCGACGGTGATCAAATACCCTACCACGAAGAAACGCTATCAACGCCCCAGAATCGGCAAGCAGAACCGCGGCATGGCACTCGAGAAACTCATAGACGCCTCCAACCAGCACTACCGCGAGAGCGGCCGGGCCGTCATTCACAAAAAACCGACCCCGGTCCAGATTGTCAACGTCGACTATCCTGAAAGGGCGCGGGCGAAGATAACGGAAGCCTACTACCGAAGGCCCTCCACAACGGATTACAACGGGATATACAAGGGCCGCTACATCGATTTCGACGTCAAGGAGACGCATCACGAAACCTCGTATGCGCTCAAGAACATCCACCAGCATCAGATCGAGCATCTCCGCTCGGTGCACCGCCATGGCGGCATCGCCTTCCTGCTGATCCGCGTCGCCGCCGAGGACGCCATCTTCCTTCTGCCCTTCGAGACGCTTGAGAAATTTCTAGAACGGGCGAAGACGGGGAGGAAGTCAATGACGCTCGAAGAGATCGCGGCGAACGGCTACATCGTCAGGGAGACACTCGCACCCCGAATCGACTATCTCGAGGCTGTGGACCGTTATATAAAAGGTCAAGCGTGAAGGCTTGACCTTTTTCAAAGCGTGCTGCCGCTCGTGATGCGGCCTTTCACGGTGCGTCTTGAGAAGATACGGCAATTGCGTTCGATGATCGCGGACGCTTCTATGTGCGCACCCTTCCCGAGGACGTTCAGACCGCTCGAGAGAAGGTCGGGGCGTTCTTCGTTGGGAACGGAGGCGTCCCCCGTGCCGATCCGCGCATTCTCCCCTACGTGGACATTCTTATCGATGATGGCGTCCTCGATGAGGGCACCGGCTTCGACAACGGTGTCGTTCATGACCACACTCCGCTTGATGGAGGCCCTGGGATGAACGACAACGCCGGGTCCGAGCACGCTGCGTTCGACATTGCCTGCGACTATGGAGCCGTTGGAGATGAGCGCTTGATTGATCGAGGCCTTGCTGCCGATCTTCACCGAGGGGAGCTCCTCGCTCTTGGTGAAGATCCGCCAGGACCGGTCATACATGTCCAGAGGGATCTTGTCGACGGTGTTCGTGAGCTCCAGATTGGCTTCCAGATAGGCCTGATAGGTACCGACATCCTTCCAGTATCCGTCGAACAGATGGGTGTAGACCTCGTCGCCGATCAGCGAGGGGACCACGTGCTTGCCGAAATCAAGGCCTTCACGCTCCAAGGACTGAAGCGTCGAGATCAAGAAATCCTTCTCAAAGACATAAATCCCCATCGACGCGAGGTTGGAGTCGGCGTCCTCGGGCTTCTCCCTGAAACGTGTCACCCTTCCGTTGGCATCCGTGCTCATGATGCCGAAACGGTGGGTCTCCTCCCAGGGAACCTCTTGAACGGCGATCGTGAGCTTGGCGCCTTTCTTTTCGTGTTCAGCGAGCATCTTCCTGTAATCCATCTTATAGACATGGTCACCCGAGAGGACCAGCACGCGCTCCGCGCCGGAGCGCTTTATGTATTCGATATTCTGGGCGACGGAATCGGCCGTGCCCGTATACCATTCCTTATAGGGCTGTAAAAGCGTGAGCTTCGTGTCCCTTCTGTCGAGGTCCCAGGGCTTCCCCACACCGATATGCTCATTCAAGGAGAGGGGATGGTACTGCGTGAGGATGCCGATATGATAGATTCCGGAGTTGCTGCAATTGCTCAATGTGAAGTCGATGATGCGGTATTTCCCGGCGAAAGGCACCGCCGGCTTCACGCGGTGCTCACTGAGGATGTCTAGTCGCGAGCCTCTTCCGCCCGCTAAGATCAAGGCGAGTGTCTTCATCTATCTTCCTCCTATCATGTCTTCATAAAGCGACGCATAGGCTTTTGCGCTGTGGCTCCAGCTGAAATCCTGTTTCATGCCGCGCCGCCGCAGGCGCCTGAAGGCGCGGGTGTTCTGATAGGTATCGAGCGCCTCTCTTATCGCATGACGGAGGTCCTGTCCGTCGAAATTCAAAAATCCGAACCCGTTACCCTCGCCGCTGTATTTATTGTAGGGGGTGATGGTGTCCCTCAGTCCGCCGGTCTGGCGGACGATGGGCACGGCCCCGTAGCGGAGGGCTATAAGCTGCGCGAGCCCGCAGGGCTCGTACTTCGATGGCATGAGCAGGAAGTCGGCGCCGGCGTAGATCTGCCTGGCGATCTTGTCGCTTTGGCCGAAATAAAGCCCGATAAGATGAGGGTGTTTACGCCTTAAGTATTCGAAATACCCCTTAATGTCCTCATCGCCGCTGCCGAGGACGATGAACTGGAACTCCTCCCGCTCGAGGAAGAACTCCAGAGCGACGCGCAACAGGTTGAACCCCTTCTGCTCGGTGAGACGGCTGACGACACAGATGAGGGGCTTGTCGAGCGGTTCGAGGTAGAACATGTTGAGCAGGGCCTCTTTATTGGCGTTCTTGCCCTTGACGTGATTGTAGGTGCTGTAGTTCTCTGCGATATGCGGGTCCGCTTCAGGATTGAACACACTGTAATCTATGCCGTTCAGGATGCCCTTCAGGCGGTCGCTCCTCTCCTGCAGGAGCCCTTCCATGCCGTAACCGAAATACGCATAGGTGAGCTCCTCGGCATATGAAGGGCTGACCGTGCTCAAGTGATCGCTCTTCACAATGCCTGTCTTGAGGAAGTTGATCTGATTGTCGTATTCAAGCGCATCATCGTAGGGGATGTTGAGATAGGGGAACAGCGCCTTGTCGAAGGCACCTTGATAGGCGATGTTATGAATCGTGAACAATGTCGGGACATTGGAGAGGGAAGGGTACATGTCCGTCTCATCCAGGATAAAGGGGATAAGTCCAGTCTGCCAGTCATTGAGATGCAATACGTCGGCATCGGGGCAAAGCGCATCAACAAGCGCCAGGGCGGCGTGGTTGAAAAACCCGTACCGTTCCCCGTCGTCGAAATCGCCATAGAGGTTCTCGCGATAGCCGAAATAATATTCATTGTCGACGAAATACCAGGTGACGCCGTCGCGTGTCATTGACTGAAAACCGGCGTACTCGCGCTTGTCATGAATCTTCACGCGCGTGTGGCCGTGGTCTTCAAGCCATTCATCATAATAAGCTTTGACGACATTGTGCTTCGGGAGCACCACCCTGATGTCATGACCGAGTACGGCAAGCGCCTTGGGAAGTGCGCCGAGCACATCGGCCAGGCCTCCGCTCTTTGCGAAAGGAGTGGCTTCGCTGCCGATGAAAACAATTTTCATATAATCCCTCCAGTTTCATTATACACAAAGGCGCCACCGGCAAAAAGGGGGAATTGCTCGTAAATGGAGAAAACGGCGGAATGGTAAACGTTGTAATAAAAAAAGCACCCGTGAAGGTGCTTTTCACCCCGAAGGGTAAGATGTCCGGATAAAATAAGGGAATGCGTCTATTCAGTGAATGCGAGGCGGTCTTTCAGCCTGGCGAACACGAGGCCGCCGATGACGGCGGTGAGGATGATGATGGGAATCATGTAGCTGCCGTTGATGAGGGCGCTGCCGATGACGACATTCGTCTCGGGATAGTCCGCTCTCACGAACTCTCCGAAGAGCACCACGCCGCTCACGATATGAACGATATACCTGAGAAGTCCGCCGACAACGATGCCGGCGACAAAATGCGCAGTGCTTCCGCGGTCGATATTGAAAATCAACGCGCCGAGGGCGATGATGCCGAAAGCAAGGACATAATCGGCGAAGGTGATCGCCATGAACATGCCGGCGCTGTCGGCGAGTGCGCCGATGAATCCGGTGTACATGGCCATCTCGACAAGGCCGTAGAGAACGCCGGACAATGCGCCCAGCTTGAAGCCATGACGATATGCGATGATGAAGAGCGGCAGCATGGAGAGGCTTATGCTCCCGGCTGTCGGGAGGACAAGTCCCAAGGTGAATGTAAGCAGCTGCAGGATGATGGCGACGGCGAGCAGGAGCCCCACATCGGCCAGTTCTCTGGTGCTAAGGCTCGTACTTTGCACAGAATCACTCCTTTGACTAAAAAAGGGGTCCGCCTAGGAACCCCTCTGCTTGTGAAAGATTGCTTCCTACGCTGGCATTACCCAGATCAGGTTGGGTCCATTCTAGTATCAAGAATGTCTCAGCCTAGTACTCTAAGCTCCCCTTATTTTATGGACATGTTCATTGTAACACAGTTCATCAAAGACGCAAGCATTATGTTTCAGCTCAAGAACACCTGGAACTCGAGCGTGTGTCCGTCCGGGTCCTTGGTGAAGAAATGATAGATCTTGAACTCGTCATTGAGCGTCGGCTCCGAGATCTCATCGACTTCCGTCCGCAGACGATGGTACATACGCTCGACTTCACGCTTGCGCTCATACACGAAAGTGATGCATGTGGATTCGGCATGGTTCTTGGGGTGATGCGTACAGAACCCTACCTTGCCGTGACCGTTCATGTCGAAGATGAGGCATTTGCCCTGGTCCTTGTAGAGTTTCAGATTTAGAATGTCCTCATAGAAACGGCGTGTCTCTTTAAGGTCATAGCTCTTGTAGAAATGAATGGCGTCCTTCATGACATACCCTCCTAAGGCGTTTATTCGATGATATCGATGATGAGAGGCGGTTTTTCGATGTACGACTCGCTGATTTCGAATGCGTTCAGGATTGTCCTGAGCTCTTCTGTGATGTCGTCCTTGTTGTTGTAGACGTAGGCCAGGACATCCCCTTCTTCGACCTTGTCGCCGACCTTCTTGTTGAGCACGATGCCGACATCCATGTCTATGGTGTCCTCCTTCGTCGCCCTGCCGGCGCCGAGACGCATGGCAGAGAGACCGATATCAAGCGCGTTCAAGCGCTTGACATATCCTGCATCTTCACTCTTGACCGCGACGATGTCGCGCACCTTGATGAAATCGTTGAGGTCGGGATATTCCCCTCCTTGAGCGCTGATGAGTTTCTTGAACACATCCCGAGCCTCGAGAGACTCGACTTTATTTTCAATCAGTGACCTCGCCGCATCAACGCTTTCAGCCTGTTCAGCATCCTTGATCAGATAGCTGCCGATCTCTTTGCAGAGCTCTTCAAGGTCCTCGGGGCCGTTGCCTTGCAGCGTCTGGATGGCCTCGATGACTTCAAGCTTGTTGCCCACGGCGTTGCCGAGCGGCTGACTCATATCGGTGATGAAGGCGGTGACTTTCTTGTTGAAGTTCTTGCCGATCTTCACCATGAGACGTGAGAGCTCCCTGGCATCATCGAGCGTCTTCATGAAGGCGCCCTCGCCGATCTTGACATCGAGCACGATGACATCGGAGCCGCTCGCGAGCTTCTTGCTCATGATCGATGCAGCGATCAGCGGGATGCTCGGCACCGTGCCGCTCACATCGCGTAGCGCGTAGAGATGCTTGTCCGCGGGTGCGAGCGAGGCTGTCTGGCCGGCGATGGCTATGTTGATGTCGTTCACCTGCTCGATGAAGGCTTCGCTGGATAGGGAGACATTCAGTCCCGGGATGCTCTCTAGCTTGTCGAGCGTTCCGCCCGTATGGCCGAGGCCGCGTCCGGAGAGCTTGGCGACCTTCGCTCCGTTCGCAGCGACAAGAGGTCCGAGGACGAGCGAGGTCTTGTCGCCGACGCCGCCGGTCGAATGCTTGTCGACCTTGATGCCCTCGATGGCGCTGAGGTCGATGATGTCGCCGCTGTTCAAGGTGGCTTCGGTGAGATGTGTCGCCTCTTCGTCACTCATCGACTGAAAGTAGATGGCCATCATCAGGCTGCTCGCCTGATAATCAGGGATATTACCCTCCGTGTAGTTCTCGATGAAATAATCGATCTCCGCCTTCGAAAGGGCATGTCCGTCGCGTTTCTTCTCAATGATGTCCACCATTCTCATGGTATCACTCCTTCATAAGTAATCATAACATATTCTCGACTTCCGCGCACATTTCATGTATTCCTGAAACGCTCTATCTGCGCCGATATGGTGGCACGAACCTCATCTGAGAGCGCCTGTGTCGTCATGCCCTCGTATTCGGAGGGCTTTATCGGCGGGTGGAAGTGGATCCGGGCGCGGTTGCGTCTGAAGGGCCAGCCCTTCCACGTCTTATAGAAATCGAAAAGCGTTGCAACGATAATGGGCGCCTTCGGCTTCATGGCGAGCTTGAAGGCCCCGGCCCTGAAGGGAAGCATTTCATTGGAACTCGTCCTGTGCCCTTCGGGGAAGATCGATACAGGGGCGCCGTCCTTGTAGCGCTTAATCCCTTCGAGGATCGCCTTGGCAGCGCTTCTGTCGCTTTCGCGCTCGATGGGCACGTTGCCGAGGAGGTCCGTCATGTTGCCGACAAGCGGCCACGAGAAGATCTCTTTCTTGGCGATGAACAGCAGGGGTCTGTCCGAAAGCGCGACTTTGAGCGCAAGGATGTCGTAGACGGTCTGATGGTTGCTGATGAGGATGAAGGGCTCCTCCGGCGGCGGCAGGTGTTCTTTGCCGCTCACATCGACCTTGAGGCGGAGTCCGCGGATCAGAAGCCGCATGAGGCTCAAGCCGAGGCGGTGGTTCGTCATGTCCAAGGGGTCCTTCCTGCGGACCTTCGGCACCGTCCAGACGAATGCGAACAAGAGCAGGATGGAGATGATGACCCCGATCAAAAGACTTGCCACCCATAAGAATAAAGCGATCAGCGAAAGTTCGAACGCGTTGAAGATGAATGCGAAAAGAACGGTGAAAATAGCCACGGAAAGAAAGAACAGCACTGTAAGCATCTTAACGCTCCTTCCGTTCGTAGACTCTGAACAAGAGCGGCGGTTTCGATTCTTCATGGCGCACCCGGTACGCGGAGAGGTCCACATCGGGGAAATAGCTGTCCCCTGTGAACGTATCATCGATATGGGTGATGTAGAGCTCGTCGGCGTAAGGAAGCGCCGCTTCATAGACTGAACGTCCACCGATGACGAAGAGTCTCTCCTCCGGGGGGAAACTGGTCAAAAACGCATCGAGGTCCCTGACCACATGTGCCCCCTCGAACCCGTTCGCACTTCTCGAGAGAACATAGTTCTCCCGCTTTGGAAGCGGTCCACCGAGTTTATCGACGATGGATTCATAGGTCTTGCGACCCATCAGGACTTTATGGTTCTTTGTCGTGCGTTTGAAATAGCGAAGGTCCTCGCTGAAATGCCAGGGCAGCGCATTGTTCCTGCCGATCAGGCGGTTTCTGTCCATGGCCGCGATTATAGCGATCATCAGACGCTCACCTCGGCTTTTATGGCGGGATGGGGATTGTAGTCTTCAAGCGAGAAATCCTCATAGCGAAAGTCGAAAAGGCCGCTCACCCTTCGGCTGATGTGTAGTGAGGGAAGCGCCCGCGGCGTCCTTGAGAGCTGGGTCCTGACCTGGTCGAGATGGTTCTTATAGATATGCCCGTCGCCGATGGTATGGATGAAATCCCCTACCTCGAGATCGCTTACATGAGCGACCATCTGTGTCAGCAGTGCGTAGCTGGCGATATTGAACGGCACACCAAGGAAAGCATCGGCACTCCTCTGATAGAGCTGGCAGGAGAGTTCGCCGTCGATGACGTAGAATTGAAACATCGTATGACAGGGCGGCAGCGCCATCTTTCCGAGCGATGGCGGATGCCAGCTGTTGACGATGAGGCGGCGGGAATCGGGGTTGTGTCGAATCTCTTCAAGCACCCACTCGAGCTGGTCCACTTTCATCTCGCTTCCGGCGAACTGCCGCCACTGCTTGCCGTAGACAGGGCCGAGGTCGCCGTGCTTTTCTGCGAACGCCTCATCATGCTTGATGCGTTCGATGAATTCCTTCATGCTTTCCCCATTATACTCATCGCTCTCCTTGAAGCGTTGATAGGGCCATTCATTCCAGATGCGGACCCCGTTCTTGACAAGGTAGCGGATATTGGTATCGCCCGAGATGAACCAGAGCAGTTCATGCAGGATGCTCTTGAAATGCACCTTCTTCGTCGTCAACAAGGGGAAACCCTCCCTGAGATTGAACCGCATCTGATAGCCAAAGACGGAATACGTCCCGGTCCCCGTACGGTCGGGCTTCTCCCTGCCGTGATCGAGGATATGCCGCAGGAAATTGTGATATATCTTCATTAGGAACCCTCCTGGTCTTTTCATGATAGTCTATCATATTCCAAGGTTTCTGTGGATGTCAGGTTTCAATCATCCGCTTCATATTTTCATCGCTTCCCGTGCGTCGCTTTCTCTTTTCATCATAGAGCCTTCTGTCGGCGCGGCGGATGGTGTGTTCAAGGGGTTCCTGTCCAGAACGCCTCGCTGTCCCGATAGAGACGGGGATCTTGTCGCGGTCCTTGTCGCAGGAACGCCGGATGGCATCGGCAAGTGCTTCGAGTGTCGTTTCATCCGTCTCGACGACGGTGATAAGGAACTCGTCGCCACCATGACGGATGATGTCCGCATCCATTTCATCCGGCACAACTTCCTTGAGAACATGTGCGTAACGTTTGATTATTGCATCCCCGGCACGATGCCCTTGGGTATCATTGATTCTTTTCAGACCGTCGAGGTCCGAGACCACAACGCCAAAGACAGTGTCCGAGGCATCATGTTTCTCTTTCAAGGTTTCAAGGTAGTTGCGGTTGTAGAGACCGGTCATTATGTCCGTGTTCTTCAGATATTCGAGCTGGTCGATCAATGTCACGAATGCCGTCTCGTCGTAGAGAAGGAAGAGCCTCCCCTTCGTGCCATAGATATTCGGCAGCACGATAGGTTTTTCAATGACGTATAGGTAGGGCTTGTCATGGCGTTTGTCTTCAAGGGCGTTGATATCATCATAGAGCACGGCCCGCTCTGAAAGTTGAGCAGTGAGATCGGAAAGGTTGCGCGCATCGAGATTGAAACGCTCTGTGAGCGCATCCGAGCACTCGATGACCCTGTCGTCCTCCGTCGCGAAGACATACATTTCGCGCATGGCGCCGAGCAAAGTCTTTCTGCCTTCACGGCGGAGCGCGTAGTGCGGGTCCCTGCGAAAAACGACAACATAGAGGAGCACGCTGAAAAGCACAACGGCAAGATAGGTCGGGTCGACATAAAAGGTATAGAAAAAGACATGTATGACATTCAAGATCACGGCTGCTACAATCGCGACACCGAACACCAGCATCGATTTCCGCCGCAGAAAGCACACACCGCTCGTGAAGCGATAATAGACAAGGCCTCCTAACGCCGATGTCAACAGAACGTACGACAACGCAGTATGGACATAGAAGAAAACACCCTGCGAGGCCTCGCGCACATCTTCGAGCGTCGCCGCATTCGCCATGCTCATGCCGAGCACCCAACCATGGAGGTCATTCGTGAGTTGCACGAGAAGATGACCCGCAATGACGAGGATTGCCGCCTTGTCAATCCAGGCGGGGAAACTGACATCCATGTAGTGAAAGACAGTCCGGAAACCGTAGTAGGCGACAGTGAGTACGACGGTATAGATGAGTAGCTGGGCAATATAAGCCCCTCCGCCCGTGGGGACGATATGCTTGAATAAAAGCAACCATGACCAGAGCGCGATGGCGAATACAAAACGCCTCAGATAACGAAACCGTACGTTATCCATGTAGGAAAAAAGGTGCACGGCAGGAACGAAGCTTATAAACGCCGCCACAAGGAGAAGGCCTGTCTGGAAAGACACCATGGTTTCGTCATCCTTTCTTCAGCGGTTTGTTTTTATTATATCATAAAACAAGAGGGGACCGATGCAAAATCGGTCCCCTCTTGTTTCACTAGTCCTTGGGTTTAGGGCTGATGAAGCTGATCTTCTCCACGACAACCTCCGGATAGGAGAACGACTTCTCCTCGTCGATCTCATAGAAGCGCTGTCTGAGCCTGGCTTTAACGCCGATCGTCGACCCTTTCCGGCAGTGCTCGACGGTGTTCTCCGCGATGCCGCTCCAGAGCGTGCACTTGATGAAATCCGTCTCGTATGTGCCACTCTCGGCGCTCTTGAAACTTCGCTGCAGCGCCAGCGTCACGGTCGAGACTTTCTTCCCGTTCGTTGTCTCCCTGAGTTCGGGGTCATAGACAAGACGTCCGACCAGTATCACTTGATTGACCAAGACGATCCCTCCTTCCCCTGCATGCTAGCATCAGGGGGAGAAAGGACAAACCTGCACAAAACGCCCTTTTTTATAAAGAAAGCGCATAATCGCGCCAAAAGTCGCATGCACTATTGAAAACAGCCGGATCTTTCGAAAATCCGGCTGTCTTTTCAACACGAAGGGTGATTTCCGCAGAGTTCAGTGTTTTGACCTCGCGATGTGGCTGCTTATGTTTGTCATCTCGAGGCTGCGCTGCAGCCGCTCGATCTCCTCGAGCGTGATCGATTGCGCGATGTCGAGGATATCGTGGAAGACCATCCCTTCAGCGGCATGTTCCGTGAACTGCTGGGCCAGCGCCTCGAGGCTGTCGAGGCCGCGGATGAAATTGCCGATCATCTGGCGTTTGATGCGCCGGAAATCCGTCTTGTCGATGACGAAGTCATTAAGCGCGTGCAGCGCATCGCGCATGTAGGTCTCGAATTGTTCGGGGGAGGGGCTCTCGCTGCCGATGAGCACATGGGCGTAGTGGCGTTCGTAGGCGAGTTCAAGGCCGTAGGAGTCGTTGATCAGGTTCTTCTCGAGCATCGTCTCATAGAGGTCGCTGCTCTTGCCATAGAACATATCGAGAAGCATGGAGAGCTTCAGGTGATTGCGGACACGCCGGGAGGGGGAGTCCGGTAAGGGCGGCAGCTTGATGCCGATGAGCACGCTGGGTGTCAATACATCGAGCGTCGTCTCCTCCTTCTCCTTCTTCACCTCGGGCGGTTCATCATAGGAGGGGTAGGCGGGTCTCAGCGCCGTCCGCTCCGGGAGATCGACACAGGAAGTCAGCGTGCGTTCGAGCGTCCCCGCGTCGAGGTCGCCGACAATCACCGCGATACTGCTTTCGGGCTGATAGTAGGCCGTGTGCATCGCTTTGAGCTCCTCCATCCCGAGTGAGGAGATGCTTTCCTTCGTCCCCAGGATGTCGTCCTTCAGGGGGTGCTTGTGATAGAGGTTCTGCATCAGTCTGTGATACTGCAGATAATGCGGATCGTCGAGATGCATGTTCAGCTCCTCGGCGATGATGTTGCGCTCCTTCTCCACCCCCTCCTCGGTGAAATCGGGGTGGAAATACATGGAGAAAAGACGTTCGAGGTGGTCGTAGACCTTGTCGGTCGCGTGGAAGAGATAGGTCGTACGGGTATGCTCAGTGAAGGCGTTGAGCTGCGCCTCGTCGAGGCTGAACACCTCGGAGATGTCCTTGCCGTCCTTCTCGAACACCTTGTGTTCGAGAAAGTGGGCCGCGCCACCGGAGACCTGCTTGAGACGTCCTTCCCCGTCCTTGTAGTGACGGTGGATGGAACCTAGGGGGGCTGAAAGCGTGGCGTAGGTCTTCGCATAGCCCGCCTTGTGGATGTAGTAGACATCCATCCGGTCCTTGAGCGCGAAATGATAGATGGTCTCGCCGTATTTTTCATAGTCCATTCTACGCATGATCATCGCTCCCGAGTATGAAAGTGAAGACGTGTTCAAGACGCTTCGCCGCTTCGTGCACATCCTTCTCTTCTACGCGTTCGATGCGGGAGAGATAGTAGTCTTCATCAAAGGGCACATCGAACAGTGTATGCCTCAGGGCGTAGAGCGTCAGTGTCGCCGGTGAGTCGAAACTCTGCTTGATCGCTCCGGTGAGCTGTTTCTTCGCAAGGCGGAGCTGCTTTTGGTCGATCGCGCCGTCCTTGACCTCCTCGACTGTATCCTGGATGCGGCGCTTTGCGTATTCGACATTCTCCCCGCGCATCGCGGACTGGATGCTGATCAATCCCGACATCGCCATATAGCGGGCGAAGATATAATAGGCGAGGCCGTCCTCCTCGCGGATGCGCCGGAAGAGCAGCGAGTCGCTGCCCTCGCCGAGCATCGTCGAGAGGACGATCATGGGGAAATATAATCTGTCCCCGTAGTAGATGTCGGAGTCATACGTCATGAAAAGCCGGTCCTGCGCGAGGGGCAGCGTCTCCTTGACGCTTTCCTTCCTGTCGAATGAACGCCGGACGAAGAGCTCGGAAGGAAGCGGCGCGTTATCCTTGAAAGAAAATGGAAGCGCCTCGGCGAGAGCGTCGCGGTCGAAATCACCGATGATGCTCACGGTGACGGGGTTCTGAGAAAGCATCTCCTGATGCGCTTTTTCGATATCAGACAGCGTGATGTTGTCGATGAAGCGCTCGTCGCCGAAAGGGTTGACGCGGTGGGGATGCCCTTTGAACAGATGCTCGAGATAGCGCTTCTGCGCATAGCGGGACTTGTTGGCGTATTCCGCGTTGAAGTAGTCCTTGAGGAAGCGCTTCTCCTCTTCGAGCGACTTTTCATCGAAAAGCGGCTGGTAGAGGATGGTGCCGAGCAATGCGCCGATCTGCGCATAGGTCATATCCTCGGTGAATGACGGGTTGACGCATCCGAAGGTGATCTGATTGACATGCGAGTGCCCGAGCTTCAGCGACTGCACCCTGAACGATGTGTCATAAAGGTGTTCAAGATGCTTGTTGAAGACCTTGCGGCTCGGGAACGCAGCGTTCTTCGCCCGCAGCATCATCAACATGAGATGGCGCGTCGTCGCCTTTTTCTCGCTGAGCGTGTCGAAAAACCTGAGCGTCATCTGCAGGCTCTTGAACTGAGTGGTTTGGATGTAGTGATAGACAGCGTGTGCATCCTTTTCAATGGTAAGCTTCATACGACCTCCAAAAAAAAGTGCCGGAGCACTTTTTTTATTCTGCAAGACGGAGTGCGATCTCCATCATGTTCGTGAAAGATTTCTGGCGTTCTTCCGGGGACGTCTCCTGTTTTGTGACAAGCGAATCCGACACAGTGAGAATCGTCGCCGCCCTTTTGCCCGTGATGCGCGCATTATGGAAGAGCGCATACGCTTCCATCTCCACTGCGATCGCACCGTAGGTATCACGGATGCGTTTGAAATCCTCGAAATTCTCCCTGTAGAAGACATCCGAGGAATGGATGGTCCCCTTGTGCAGCTCGATGTCGAGGCTGTCGGCGATCTCCTCGATACGGCCGTTCAGCGTTTCTGAAGGGTGGGTGTAGGGTTCATAGGCTTCACCGGCCTGCACGGAGGCATAGGTCGATTCGCTGTAGGCGCGTTCGGCGAGGATGACGTCGTAGAGGTCGAGCGTGTCCGTGTAGGCGCCGCAGGAACCGATGCGGATGATGTTCTCCACATCATAGAATTTGAAGAGTTCATAGGAATAGATGCCGATGCTGGGCATGCCCATGCCGCTGCCCATTACACTGATGCGGCGGCCGTTGTAGACGCCGGTGTAGCCGAACATGTTGCGGACGGCATTGAAACGCTCCACGTCCTCTAGGAAGTTCTCCGCTACGTACTTCGCCCTGAGAGGGTCTCCGGGCATCAGTACGGTCTTGGCGATCTGGTTCTTCTGTGCTTCAATGTGCGGGGTGCTCATGGAATCTCCTCCTTAATAGTCTTCCTGGCTTTTTTCGCCTTGAAGTATTTTAACGCCGCTCGAAGCGCCGATGCGTGTCGCACCGGCATCGACCATGCGTTTCAAATCCTCATATGAGCGGACACCGCCGCTCGCCTTGACTTCCTTGTCGCCTGCGATTCGCTTCATCAGGCGGACGTCTTCCGCGTTCGCGCCGTCGCTGCCGAATCCGGTCGAGGTCTTGAGGAAATCGGCGCCGCCGGCGATCGCGGCCTCCGAGACCTTCTCCTTCTCATCCTCATCGAGATAGCATGTCTCGATGATCACTTTGAGCACCTGCGCGCCGCAGACATCCTTGAGGGCGCGGACCTCTTTCTCGATCTTATCGAAGGTATGGTCCTTCGCCGCGCCGATGTCGATGACCACGTCGATCTCATCCGCTCCCTTCTTGAGAGCGTCGCGGGTCTCGAACACCTTCGTCTCCGTGGTGTTCGCACCGAGCGGAAACCCGATGACGGTGCAGGCGAGGACATCGCTCTTCTTCAGGCTCTCCGCCACGTATTCTGTCCACTTGGGATGTACGCAGACGCTCTTGAACCGATGCTCGATCGCCTCCTCGAGGATGCGGTCGATATCGGCTTTTGTGCCGGTCGGTTTCAGATAGGTGTGGTCGATCAGTCGATTGATTTCCATACTGGAATCCTCCTAAGCAGGGTGATATAGAATTTGAGCAGCGGGCCCGAGAGCACGACGAACAGCAAGGTACCGAAATGAAGCGCGCCGAGGGTGCCCTTGAAATACCCGGTGATCAATACAGCAAGCAGTACGAATGACGCTTCCATGATGACGCGGACCAGAGCGAACCGCGACGTGCCCAGCACTTTCATGATCGCCAGCATGAACTCATCATAGACGCCGGCTGGAAAGCGGCTGAGGATATGCAGGGACGCACCGAGGGGAACGCTGAAGAGGCCATAGGCGTAGAGAGCGAAACGAAGCCATCCTTCAGGTTCGAAATCGGCGAAGACGATGAGTTCGAAAAAATCGAGGAACGCACCGACCAGAAGAAAGGGGACAATCATGAAGAGGTATCGGAAAGATTTTTGTACGACGATGATGAAAAGACTCAGGATGCTCGTCACGATCACCATGGCCGCGCCGAATGTCAGAAAGGGCGGTGTCACAGAGCGGATGGCGTGATGAAGCGTGTCCCAGGTGCTCGGACCGAGGTCCGTGACAAGCACTAAAGCGACGCCGAAGGCGATGATGAGGGCGCCCAGGAGATAGAGGGCCCCGTCAATGATGAGATTTATCGGAGGTTCGTTCATAGATAACACCTTTCATCCAATGCATCTGATACGCCAGGATCGGCGCGATGATGAAGGCGAGCACCAGACTGCCGACACCGACGACACCGAACCCCTCACCCGCCGCGAAACCGAAGATGCTAGCGAGCGTGATGGCGAAAAGTTCAAGACCGAGGCGGACCGCGAAGATACTCCTGATGTTGAAGGCGTCCATGATCAGAAGCATCAGCTCCTCGAACACCATCGCCGGAAACCCGCTCATGACAATAGTGCTCAGACCGAACGTCAGAACGACGGTGCCGAAGAGAAAGAGCAGCGCCACACCGATGATTTCAAGATCTTCCAATACACCGGCGAGCAGGAATTCATTCCAAATATCGATCGAGGCGCTGATGCCGAGGATCGGCACCAGCATGAACAAGAATCTCGGCCGTTTCCTAAGCAGCGTCACACTCAGCATGATGGTGACATTCACCGTGAAACTCCCCATGCCGACCGTGAAGCCCTCCCAGAGGAAGTGGGAGATGAAAGCGCTGAAATTCGCGGAGACCGCATCCCAGGGGCCGGCGTGCTCCGTGCGGATAAGGAGCACGACGCCGGCGCCGGTGATGAAGAACCCGACGAGATAGATCGCTATCCTCGACAGCATTGAAGCGAATACCGGGCGTCTTTTCATACCTTCTCCATTCTACTCGATAGCGGCGTAAAAATCAATCGTGCCCCATCGTCTCGAGCACGTTCCTGCAACGTGGACAGATATTGTCTTCATCAACTTCGCCGACCTGCCAGCAGCGTTCGCATCGCTCACCTTCAGCGCGTTCGACATCGAGCGATAGGCGTTCTCCCGTGTAGGCCCCCTCGCCTTCCTCGATGGCCACCTGGCTGACGATGAAAAGCTGCGGCAGGTTGTCGACGCTTTCAAGAAGCTCGCGCGTCGGCGCATCCTGGGGATAGAGGATGACCTTCGCCTGCAGGCTCTTGCCGATCGTCTTCGCGTCCCTTGCGGCCTCGAGCGCTTTCAAGACATCGTCCCGGATGTCCATGAAGGCGTCGTATTTCTCAAGGACGGCATCCTCCTCCCTGAGCGTACGGACGGGCATGTCCTCGAGATAGACGCTGCTCTCCCGCCGGCCCGGATAGTGCTGATAGACTTCCTCGGCGGTGTGGGGAAGGATGGGGGTGATCAACCGGACGAGGACAAAGAGCGCATGATCGACGACTGTCTGGGCGCTTCTTCGTTGCGGGTCGTCGGCCGCCTCGATGTAGACGATATCCTTGATGTAGTCGAGATAGAAGGCGCTGAGGTCGCGGATGAAGAAGCGGTTGGCAAGCCGCATGACGTCATCGAACGCATAGCGTTCGTAATAGCCGTTGACGTCCTCGATGAGTTTCTCGACCTTCTGCATCATGTAGCGGTCGACCTCGCCCATATCGTCATAGGACACCGTGTCCTTCGACGGGTCGAAGTCGGAGAGGTTGCCGAGCATGAAGCGGAGCGTGTTGCGGATCTTCCGGTAGGACTCGGCGATCTGCTTCATCATTTTGTCGCTGATGCGCACATCGGCGGTATACTCCACGCTCGCGACCCAGAGCCTGAGGATATCCGCGCCGAGCGTGGTCATGACTTCGTTGGGGTCGACGACATTGCCGAGCGACTTGCTCATCTTGTGGCCTTCGCCGTCGAGCGTGAAACCGTGCGTGAGCACCTGTCTATAGGGGGCGGCGCCGCGGCTGGCAACGCCGGTGACGAGACTGCTGTTGAACCATCCGCGGTATTGGTCGGAACCCTCCAGATAGAGGTCTGCGGGGTAGGGCATGCCGAAATCCTCCATGCCGCCCTGATGGCTCGTGCCTGAATCGAACCAGACATCGAGGGTGTCCGTCTCCTTGATGAAGGCGCCGTTCGGGCTCTTCTCGCTTTTGAACCCCTCGGGGAGAAGGTCCTTCGCCTCCCATTCGTACCATACATTGGACCCGTGCTCGGCGAACACTTTCGAGACATGCCGGATGACGTCGGCATCGAGAATCGCGTCGCCGTCCTCATGATAGAAGACAGGGATGGGCACACCCCAGGCGCGTTGCCTGCTGATGCACCAGGAGACGCGGTCCTTGAGCATGTTGACCATGCGTGTCTCGCCCCAGGCCGGCATCCATTCGACGTTCTCGACCTCCTCGACCAGACGGTCCTTGATGCGGTCGATAGACGCGAACCACTGGTCCGTCGCACGGAAGATGACCGGCTTTTTCGTCCTCCAGTCATGCGGGTAGCTGTGCGTCATCCATTCGAGCCTGAGGAGGTTCCCCGATGCTTCGAGGTCCTCGACGACGGCCTTCGAGCATTTCTCCACGAACATGCCCTCATACCGTCCGGCTTCGGCTGTCATATGGCCCTTCTCATCGACGGGACAGAAGGTGTCGAGCCCTTCCTGCTGGCCGATGATGAAATCGTCCTCGCCATGGCCCGGCGCGATGTGCACGAGGCCTGTCCCCGACTCGATGGTCACGTGATGGCCGCTCACGATGCGTCCTTCGCGGCCATAGAGGGGGTGCTTGTAGGTGAGGCCAATCAGGGCGTCCCCCTTCACATGCCGGATGATCTCGACGTCTTCGAAACCGAGCTTCTCGCTCAGCACGCCGAGAAGGGCCGTCGCAAGCACGTAGACCTCGCCGCCGGTGCGGATGAATACATAGTCGATCGCCTCGCTCACGGCGGTCGCGAGGTTCGCGGGGATGGTCCACGGCGTGGTCGTCCAGACGAGGAACTTGAAGGACTCCTCGAAATCACCGGTGTCCAGGGCATCGAGGGTGAAATAGATCGAGGGCGAGGTCTTCTCGGAGTACTCGATCTCCGCCTCGGCAAGCGCGGTCTCGCTCGAAGGACTCCAGAACACGGGCTTGAGGCCCTTGTACACCAGCCCCTCCTCGACCATGTCGGCGAACACTTCAAGCTGCGAGGCCTCGTAGCTCCCGCTGAGGGTGAGATAGGGGTTCTCCCACTCCCCCAGCACGCCGAGACGCTTGAACTGCTGACGCTGCACGTCGACCTGCCGCAATGCATAATCCGCGCATTTCGAACGGAACTCCGCGACGGAGAGCGCCTTCCTGTCGACGCCTTCCTGCTTGGTGAGCGCCGTCTCGATCGGCAGACCGTGCGTGTCCCATCCGGGGACGTAGCGCGTGTAATAGCCCCGCATGCTCTTGTCACGGACGATGATGTCCTTGAGGATCTTGTTCAGGGCATGGCCGATATGGATGTCGCCGTTGGCGTAGGGAGGACCGTCCGGAAGCACGAAGGGCGTGTTCCCCTCGTTCTTCTTTAGCCTTTTTCCGTAAACGTCCTCTTCCTCCCAGAACGCCTGGCGTCTGGGTTCGTTCTTGCCGAGCCTGCCCCGCATGGGGAAGTCGGTCTTCGGCATGTTCAAGGTATCCTTGTAGTCTTTCATTGTTCTCACGCTCCTTGCAGTGATTGGAAATAATGTATATATAATAAAAAAAGCACCTAGACAAAGGACGAACGGAAGTCCGCGGTACCACCTTTATTCTAGCCGCCTAGCACTCGTTCCTTTAACGCAGGAGGCGGAGGCGCCTTTCGACGCCCCATCTCCACGGTGATACCCTTCCGGCTTTGTCCGGGTTCGCAGCGCCACCCGGTCTCTTGTACAAAGGACTCGAAAGAGCGTGTCCGCTTCATTGATGTTAATGGTATTATACTAACGTTTGTAGTGAATTGCAAGCATTATAGGGATGCGACCATCTGCGTGAAGGCGTTGAGGCCGAACCTGTAGAGCATGATGCCGATAATCGGCGTGAAATCCAGCCCCCCGAATACCAGCAGGCCGCGGAAGATACGCATGTATGGATTGGTGAGCGTGAAGAGATACATGTAGAATCTGCTCTCCCTGAGGCTCGGAATCCAGCTGAGGATGATAGTGGCGATGATCATGAAGAAATAGATCTCCAGTACATACACCAGCGTTTCCAGTAAAAAAACCATATATGTCTACTCCTTGTATTTATTGATGAACTTTCGCAAGTCCTTGTCCTTCAGGTCCTTCTTGGTCGCAAAGGCGAATATCTTGTCGCGTATCACTTCCACATCCCCATCAAGTGCATAGATGACACCGCTCAGAAACACGATGATGCGGTTGCTCTCCACGACGTCGAAATCCTCGAAATTGAGTATCAAGGGGTTCCGATACATCAATTTGTCGGCGAGCGAGAACACATCCGTGTCATCGTCGACCTTGATGAATTCCGTGCGTTCATAAGCGTTTTTCTTCTTCTTCATAGCATATCCTCCGATATAAGGATACGTCCCAGCCTTACTACATCGGCCCCTTCCTCGAGGGCGATATCATAGTCCTCGCTCATCCCCATCGACAGTCTGCCCGCCTGCGGATGCTTCGAGACGACCTCGTCCCTGAGCCGGCGCAGTGTTCTGAACTCCTCCCGGACGGTCTCTTTGTCCGAGTAGGACGCCATGCCCATGAGTCCTTCGATCCGACAAAGGTCATAGGGGGCGAGGCTGTCGATGAAATCGAGCGTCTTTTCCGGCGCGACGCCGTGCTTCTGGGGCTCTTTTGATATGTTGACCTGGACATAGCACGAAAGGGGCTGTTCGCGACGCTTTTGAATCTCTCGTGCAAGCTTCAGCCTGTCCAGGCTGTGCAAGGTGTCGATGGCGTTGATGATCTTCTTCACTTTCTTCGTCTGCAGTGTGCCGAGGAAATGCCAGCGGATCGGAAGTGAGATGCGTGGGTGCTTCTCGAGGAACCCTTCGACACGGCTTTCGCCGAAATCCTCTATGCCGGCGTCGTAATAGAAGGGGATGTCGTCGGCGTCGATATATTTGCTGGCCATCACGATCTGCACGTCGGGATGGGCTTCTCTCAGCTGTTCGAGCAGTGCCTTGTTCATCTAATCTTCCTTATTTGAAACGTGATTTGAGCCAGGAAGGGATGTTCTCCTTCTTCGGTTTCTCCTCTTCTTTATCTTCCTTCTTCTCTTTTTCCTTTTTCTTCTTGCCGGATTTCTTGTCGCTCCTCGGGGCGTACTCGCCTTCGACATACTCGCTTTCGCCGAGCGTCTCGAGCTCGACAGTCTTGCTTTCGTCGAAGCCGGTGGCGATCACTGTGACGATCACTTCATCTTCTAAGTCTTCGTTGATGGTAGCGCCGTGGATGATGTTGATCTCCGTCGAGGAGGCGTCCTGGATCGTCTCGATCGCTTCCGTGACCTCCCAGAGCGAGATGTCCGTGCCGCTCGTCACGTTGACGATGGCGTCGGTCGCCCCATCGATGTTCGCATCGAGAAGCGGGGAGTGGATCGCCTTTTTCGCGGCCTCCGTCGCGCGGTTCTCATCGCTCGATATGCCGATGCCCATGAGCGCGGTGCCCTTGTCGCGCATCACGGTCTTGACATCCGCGAAGTCGACATTGATCAGACCGGGGACAGTGATTATCTCCGCGATGCCCTGCACGCCCTGTCTCAGGACATTGTCCGCTTCGCGGAAGGCCTCGAGCATCGAGGTGTTGCGGTCGACCACATAAAGCAGCCGGTCGTTCGGGACGACGATCAGGGTGTCCACATAGGGCTTGAGCGCATCCAGTCCTTCGAGCGCCGTCGCTACGCGGCGTCGGCCTTCGAATTTGAACGGCTTCGTCACGATGCCGATAGTCAGACAGCCGCACTCGCGTGCGATGTTGGCGATGACGGGGGTGGCACCGGTCCCGGTGCCGCCGCCCATGCCGGTCGTTAAGAAGACCATGTCCGTCTCGTTGAGCATCTCGCGGAGCTCGTCTTCGCTTTCCAGGGCGGCCTTGCGTCCGATTTCGGGGTCAGCGCCGGCGCCGAGGCCTCTGGTAAGGGATTTTCCTATCTGCAGGCGGGTGTCGGCCTTTGAAAGACGAAGCACCTGCGCGTCCGTGTTGATGCCGACGAATTCAACGCCCTTGACCTCGTTTTCTATCATGCGGTTGATGGCATTGCCTCCACCGCCGCCGATGCCGATGACCTTGATGTTGGCTTTTTCTGAGAAGTGCTCGTTCTTTTCAAACATAGTATGACCCCCAGTCAGTCTTTAAGGCTATTATAACGCATCTTCGGCGATAATAAAATACGCGATGGGACATTTCCCGTGGTTTTCAGCTTTTGTATCCCTCGAGGAACGCTGTCTTGAACGCCGGGAAGGTCCCTTTTTCAATCGCCGCCCTCGCACGGCGCATGAGGCGCTTGAGAAAATAGAGGTTATGATAGGATATCAGGCGTTTGCCGAGCGTCTCCTCCGCCTTGAGGAGATGTCGGAGATAGGCGCGGGTGTAATGACGGCAGACCTTGCAGTCGCAGTGCGCATCGAGGGGTTCAGAGGACATTTCGTATCGCTTGCTCTTGATGTTCACGCGCCCGGTTTCCGTGTAGGCGGCGCCATGCCGCGCAAGGCGGGTGGGATGGACGCAGTCGAAGAGGTCCATGCCCCGGTCGATGCTTTCCAGAAGATATTCCGGCGTGCCCACGCCCATAAGATACCTGGGCTTGTCGAAGGGGAGTTTCGGATGCAGTGCATCGAGAACAGCGAACATTGCCTCCTTGCTTTCGCCCACACTGAGGCCCCCGACGGCATAGCCGGGGAATCCGGTCTCCATGAGCGCTTCAAGGGAATAGGTGCGCAGATCCTCGAACGGGCCGCCCTGGACGATGCCGAACAGAGCCTGATCGCTTCTTTTCGCCTGCTTGCCGCGCCGCGCCCAGCGGACGGTGCGTTCCACGCTCTCCTTCATATATGCATAGGTAGCGTCAAAGGGCGGGCACTCATCGAAGCTCATGATGATGTCCGCGCCGAGCGCTTCCTGGATTGCAATCGATTGTTCCGGGGAGAGAAAGAGCTTCTCTCCGCTTCTGTGATGGCGAAAATGGACGCCTTCTTCTTCAATGCGGCGCTGCGCGCTCAGACTGAACACTTGATACCCGCCGCTGTCGGTGAGGAGGGCGCCTTCCCAGCGCATGAAACGGTGGAGGCCGCCGTGCGCCTTCACGATGTGTTCGCCGGGCTGAAGCCAGAGGTGATAGGTGTTGGCGAGGATCAGCCCCTCGCTGGCGTGCATCGCCTCGTCCTTGTCAAGCATCTTCACCGTGGCCTGCGTGCCCACCGGCATGAAAAGGGGCGTGGGAAACGCTCCGCGGCGGGTCTTGAGACGTCCCAGTCTCGCGGCGGTTCCGCGGGAAGTGCTCTCGACGTCGAATGTGATCACTGGGCATCTTCCTTCTCGAATTGACGGAATGCGTTCGAGACCATCAGGTTGATGCGGTTGATTTGATTGATCTTCGAAGCGCTCGTGTCGTAGTCGATCGCCACGATGTTGCTTTCGGGATAATGTCGCTTGAGTTTCTTGAGCATGCCGCGCGCGACGATATGGTTGGGCAGGCAGCCGAAGGGCTGGGTGCTGACGATGTTCGGCGCACCGTGCTCGATCAGGTCGATCATCTCGGCGGGGAGCAGCCAGCCCTCCCCGGTATGGGCGCCGTAGTCGATGAAGCCCTTGACAAGGTTCTTGAGGTCCTTGAAGGGGATCGGCGTGTCGAAGCCGGCCCGCCTCATCATCTTCCTGATCTTCTCGCGGCGGATCTCGATATACCATATGATTGCCCTGTAGGCCCATTTAATGCGCTTTTTACCGCCGTAACGCTCGATATCGTGCGCGGATGAAGAGAAACTGTAGAGAAAGAAGTCGTATAGGGGCGGGATCACCACTTCGACCCCTTCCTTCTCCAATGTGTATTCGAGGTGGTTGTTGCCGAGGGGGGAGTATTTGACATAGATCTCGCCGACGATGCCCACTTTCGGCTTGGGCTTGTCGACGGTTTCAATGCGCTGGAAACGTTCTATGATGGAGCGTATCATCTTTTTATTGCGCCGCCAGGTGAAGACCTTATTGTGATCGAAGTATGTACGAAGCTCTTCGGCGATCGCTTCGCGAAGCCTGTCGGTCTCGCCTTCATGCTTTTCATAGGGGCGCGTCTGCAGCGTGAGCGTCATCAGGGTATCGCCGAAAAGCACGGCGTCATGGAACTTATGCAGAAGGCGAGGGGTGATGGAGAACCCAGGATTCTTCTCATACCCCTGGGCATTGAGGGAGATAATCGGCACATGGGAGAGCTTGGCTTTTTCAAGGGCTTTTCTGAGAAGCTTGATATAATTGCTCGCACGACATCCGCCACCTGTCTGCACGATGATGAGCGCGACTTTTTCATCGTCATAGCCGCGGTGCTTGATGGCGTCGATGAACTGGCCGATGACAAGCATGGCTGGCACGCATATATCGTTATGGGAATATTTCATCCCCTCGTGGATGAGTTCATAGTCGTCCGTCTTGAGAAGCTCGGCGTCATACCCTTCGCTCTGCAAAGCGTAGACAAGATAATCGAAATGATACGGCGCCATCTGGGGTACGAGAACCTTGTATTCCTTCCGCATCTCCTCCGTGAAGAGCAGGCGGCCGTCTTCGGCGTATCTAAGCTCTGCCATCGGCATCCTTCTCCCGTTCCATGGTGGAAAGCAGGCTGCGAAGGCGGATGTTCACGGCGCCGAGGTTGGAGATCTCATCGATCTTGACCTGGGTGTAGATGTCGCCGGCATCCTCAAGAATATCCTTGACCTCGTCGCTGGTGATCGCATCGAGGCCGCATCCGAAACTTACGAGCTGCACAAGGTTGACGCGCTCCATGGGCGCCACCGCTTTCGCCGCGTCATAAAGGCGGGTGTGATAAGTCCACTGGTTGAGGACGTTGACATTATCCTCTCTGGCGAGATGGTGAATGGCGTCTTCGCTTATGAGCACGACATTCAGGCTGCGGATGAGCTTGGGGATGCCGTGGTTGATCTCAGGGTCGACGTGATAGGGGCGCCCGGCGAGCACGATGGTCTTGAGATCGTTCGCACGCGCATATTCGAGGGCGCGCTCCCCTTCCTTCTGAACATCCTCCCGGAAGGCTCTGTAGGAATCCATGCCGGTGTCGTATGCCTGCGAGAGGGCGCGTCTTGTAACGGATACATACGGAGCGAGCGCGTCCTTCATGGCGTCGATGAACTTCTTCTTGTTGTTGAGTGTGAGATAGGGCTGGTTGAAGAGTTTCTCATCCATATCGTCGATGTTCGCCTCGATGACCTCGGGGTAGAGGGCGACAATCGGGCAGTTGTAGTAATGGTCGGCATGGGGGTTCTCATCGAGGTTGTGCGGCATGTTGGGATAGAAGATGAAATCGGGCTGTTTTTCACGCAGGGATTCGATATGCCCATGCACGAGCTTGGCGGGGTAGCACACTGTGTCGCTCGGGACGGTGTCCTGACCTTTTTCATAGAGCGCCTTGTCGGAGCGGTCGCTGTAGATGACCTTGAGGCCGAGCGCGTCGAAGAAAGGCTGCCAGAAGGGGATGTTTTCATACATATTGAGCACGAAGGGGATACCGACGGTCTTTTCATAGGTTCTCCCCTCCTCGGGCTGATAACGCGTAAGTTTGTCATATTTATAAAGATAGAGGTTCGGAATCTCCTCGTACCCTTTATCGAAACCCGCGCCTTTCTCGCAGCGGTTGCCGCTGATGTAGCGGTGCTGGTTGTCGAATATGTTGATGGTGAGCGAACAGTGATTCTCGCATTTCTTGCAGGTGGCGCGCTTTGTCTTATAAGTGAACTCCTGAAGCCCCCGGACATCGAGCATGGTGGAATGGTTGAACGGCGCCGGCTGAGCGGCGTCCTTGGCGATCAGTGCCGCGCCGAACGCTCCCATGAGACCGGCGATGTTGGACCGCGTGACTTCTACGCCGGTCTCTTTCTCGAAGGCGCGGAGCACCGCGTCGTTGTTGAAGGTGCCGCCTTGCACGAGAATCGTGTCGCCGAACTCCTCCTTGACATCATGCGCCCTGATGACCTTGTAAAGGGCGTTCTTGACGACACTCATCGCCAACCCGGCGCTGATATCCTCGGTCTTCGCGGCCTCGGACTGTGCCTGCTTGACACTGGAATTCATGAAGACCGTGCAGCGGCTTCCGAGGTCGACGGGGCGTTCAGCCTTGACTGCGAGGTCGGCGAATTCATCGATTTCATAGCCCATCGATTCGCTGAATGTCTCGACGAATGATCCGCAGCCGCTGCTGCAGGCCTCGTTGAGAATGATCGAGGTGATGACGCCGTCCTCGACCTGGAAACACTTCATGTCCTGCCCGCCGATATCGACGACGAAGTTGACATCCTCTTCGAAATGCTTTGCGGCGCGGTAGTGGCAGATAGTCTCCACCTCGTTGCCGTCGAGCCGGAAGGCGTGCTTTATGAGCTCTTCGCCATAGCCGGTGCTATAGGCCTTCTTGATGGTGATGCCCTCATGGAGGGTGTCGTACATCCGCTTGAGGGCTTGGCGTCCGACCTCCACAGGATTGCCGCGGTTATGCGCATAATATTCGAAAAGGATGTCGTGGTCCTCGCTGATCAGAAGCATCTTCGTCGTGGTGCTGCCGGCATCGATGCCGAGATAGGCGTTGCCTTCGTATTCGGACGGGTTTTTATATTCAAGGGAGGCCTTGTCATGACGTTTCTTGAAGGCTTCATACGCCTCTTCGCTTTCAAAGAGCGGGTCCATCGTCTTGCGGGCGTCCTTCTTCTCCTTGCGCCTGTAGGCCTTGATGCGCTCTATGAGGTCGGGAATGCTCATCGGCGCCTCGCAGGCTTCAAGGGCGGCGCCGATGGCGACGAATATCTCGCCGTTCTCCGGAGTATAGACATTTTCGAGGTTCAAATACTCGATGAAGCGTCGGCGCAGTTCGCTCGAGAACGTGAGCGGACCGCCGAGGAAAGCGACCTTGCCCTGTATTTTCTTGCCCTGCGAGAGACCGCCCACGGTCTGGTTGACGATCGCCTGATAGATCGACGCGGCGATATCCTCCTTGCGCGCCCCCTGATTGAGGAGCGGCTGGATGTCGCTTTTGGCGAAGACGCCGCAGCGGGATGCGATCGCATGGATCCTCTCGTAATCCTTCGCGAGCTTGTTCACACCGGCCGCATCCGTATCCAGCAGGGCGGCCATCTGATCGATGAAAGCGCCGGTGCCGCCCGCGCAGGTGCCGTTCATGCGCTGTTCGACATTGTCGCCCTCGAAGAACATGATTTTCGCGTCCTCGCCGCCGAGTTCGACACAGACATCGATGCCCTCGACATGGTGTCTCAGGGCCGTAGTGGCGCTGATGACCTCCTGGGTGAACTGTGCGCCGATATGCTTGGCAAGCGAAAGGCCGGCGCTTCCTGTGAAATTGAAGCGCATCTTCTCTTCAGAAAACTGTTCGGAGAGCTTGGCGAACATGGCCTTCATCGATTCGGAGATGCTGCTCATATGCCGTTTATAATCGTCGTACACGATTGAATCGTTCTCATCGAGCACGACGACTTTGATGGTAGTGCTTCCTATGTCGATACCGACACGATATGCATCCATATGCGTCACCTTGCCTTAGATTATCCTTTGTAATTATAACGGATACAGGCGTTTTTTTCCAACCTTTCACAATATGGAAACGCAACGCTGAGAGAATCCGTAAATTTGTTTATGATTAATAAAATCAATTTAATAATTAATTTTTATGATTTAAAAGTTAATATTTATGAACTTTTGTATTGACATGCATCAAATTATACACTATAATAACATTATCCCAGTTAAAAAGAAACCCTGAGAGGACGTTGCCCTATGGAAGAAGAGATGCTGACAACGTTGCATAACGGCGAGATCACCGCCATGGAGGCGTATGAATCACTCTATAGGTCAAAGCCTCCTGTGCCTTTCGAAAAGAAACACCTGAAACGGGCCCATTTCATCAAGATGCGCATCCATCTGCCGAAAGAGTCAAGACGATTGAACCTTTTCCTGAAGACACTGTTCGCTTTTCCCCTGCCCATCTCCATCGCGAATCTCTTCCTGCGTCTGTCAATGAGGAATGACAAGCGAAGACGCAAATTTCAAAAGCACTTCGAGGATACAGCCATCGACACCGAACACCTGCCGAAAATGCTACGCTACGCAAGGCACACGCGCATCGACATCGAAAGCGACGATGCACGGATCCGCATCAGCATAAAATAAAGGAGTGGTTTCACATGCAAAAACGCGTCATCGGTGAGTGCCCCATCTGCGGACACGACTTGTTCGTCACCAAGCTCGAATGCTCCCACTGCCATAGCGAGATCAGTGGCAAGTTCCAGCTCTCGAAATTCAATTATCTCTCCAAGGAGAGCCTCTACTTCATCGAACTCTTCATCAAGAACAAGGGCAGCATCAAGCAGCTCGAGAAAGAGCTGAAAGTCTCCTACCCCACAGTCAAGAAGATGCTGAATGAAGTCATCGAGAACCTCGGATACAAGGTCGAGACACCGGACGATGACGACGAAGGCAATGAGGAAATCCTCAATCGCCTCGCAAGGGGCGAGATATCAAGCGAAGACGCACTGAAGATGTTGAAGGAGTGATAGCGTGAGCCAGGAGAAGCTGAAAATCCTAGAGATGATCCAGAACAAGACCATCACTCCCAAGGAGGGCGCCGAACTCCTGAAGGCCATTGAAGAGAAAAACGCTCCGCCGGCACCTAAGAAGGAAGCGTTCAGGATGTTCAAGATTCGAGTGAAAAGCAGCGACGGCGACAAAGTCAATGTCCAGATCCCCTTGGAGTTCGCGCGTATGGCGTTGAAATCGAAAAAAGGCATTCCGAAACTCGATGAAGTCGACGCCGATATCGATTTCGACCAGCTGCTCGACCTCATCGATTCAGGAACGGTCGGTAAACTCGTCGACATCGAGAGCGATGACGGAGACATCGTCGAGATCTATATCGAATAGAATACAATCCCGAAGCGGCACGCTTCGGGATTTTCATATTCAGAGCTTTTCATCCGTAAGGAACATCGCATCACCGAAGGAAAAGAACCTGTACTTCTTCTCGACCGCCTCTTCGTAGGCATCAAGGATGATCTCGCGCGATGCGAACGCACTGACCATCATGAGCAATGTGGATTCGGGGAGATGGAAGTTGGTGAGCAGACAGTCGACGCAGCGGAATGTGTATCCAGGATAGATGAACAGGTCGCTCATGCCGCTCTTCGCTTCAATCAGGCCTTCACCATCGGCGATAGTCTCGAGCGTCCGCGTCGAGGTAGTGCCGACAGCCACTACCCTTCGCCCGTCTCTTTTCGCTTCATTGATGCGTCGAGCTGTTTCACTGCCGACGGAATAGTATTCTTCATGCATATGATGGTTTTCGACACGGTCGACCTTGACCGGACGGAACGTGCCCAGACCGACGTGCAGGGTGATGTGGACGATCTCTACGCCCATGTTGCGGATGGTACGGAGGTAATCCTCTGTGAAATGAAGGCCTGCGGTGGGTGCGGCGGCGCTCCCCTTCTCTCTGCGATAGACCGTCTGATAGCGCTCCGGGTCATCCAGGGTCTCATGGATATAGGGTGGAAGCGGCATCTCCCCGAGGTGATCGAGGATATCATAGAGATCCCCGTCATATTCCAGATCGAAATCCCGAAGCCCCTCTTCCTTGACACGCACGCAGCGCATGAGAAGTTCGCCGTCCCCGAAGCTGAGCCGCGTTTCTTTTTTCACTCTCTTCGCATTGCCGACGAGACATTCCCACCGGTCGGTGTCGACTTCGCGGAGAAAGAGCACCTCCACCACGGCATCCGTCTTCTCCTTGCGGCCGATGAGTCTCGCCGGAAGGACGGCCGTGTCATTCAGCACAAGGACATCGCCTTTTCTAAGATATGTGTGAAACTCGGAGAACGCCGTGTGCCTCCGGGCGCCGTCGAAACGATTGAGGACTAGAAGACGGGAGTCGAGACGATGTTTCAAGGGGCGCTGGGCGATGAGATGCTCAGGAAGATGATAGGAGAAATCTTTCGTCCTCATTCGAACAGACCGCCCTGATAGGAGCGATTCAGATGCTTGTAGGCTTTCTCCGTAGCTTTCCGGCCTCTGGGTGTGCGATGAATGAAGCCGAGTTTGAGCAGATAGGGCTCGTACACATCCTCGATCGTCGTCACTTCCTCTGATATGCTGGATGCAAGACTCTCGACACCGACGGGGCCGCCGTTGTAATTGTCGATAAGCCCTTCCAGGTACGCATAGTCCTTCTGGTCGAGACCGACGCTGTCGATCTTCAATTTATCAAGCGCCTTCTGCGCGATAGCCAGATCGATCACACCTTCATTCAGCACATCCGCGAAATCACGGATCCGCCTGAACAGACGATTGACGATGCGCGGCGTGCCACGGCTCCGCTTCGCGATCTCCTCTATCGCTTGCTCATCGATTTCCGTCTCATAGATGCGGGCGGTGCGCCCGCAGATCTCCCTGAGCGCCGCCTGGTCATAGTATTCGAGTTTGTGCACGACACCGAAGCGGTCCCTGAGCGGTGCCGTGAGGTCGCCGAAGCGGGTTGTCGCTCCGATCAACGTGAACGGCGGCAGATCGACACGGATCGATTTCGAAGTCTCTTCCTTGCCGACAATCAAATCGAGGGCGAAATCCTCCATCGCCGGATAGAGCACTTCCTCCACTACCCGGGGCAGGCGATGAATCTCGTCGATGAAAAGGATATCCCCGGGCTCCAGACTGGTCAGAAGCACGGCGAGATCCCCGCTTTTTTCAATCGCCGGGCCGCTCGCGGTCTTGATCTGAGCGTCGATCTCATTAGCGACTATGTGGGCGAGCGTCGTCTTCCCAAGGCCGGGCGGCCCGTATAAAAGCACATGATCGAGTGCTTCTTTCCTGTTTTTTGCGGCCTTTATGAAGACATCCATCATTTCCTTGACATGCTCCTGGCCGATGTATTCCTTTAGATACTGCGGACGAAGGTCCACTTGCGCAACATCTTCATTTCGGGCTTCGCCCGACACGATGCGTTCTGACATGTTCTCACCTCTCATTTAAGAATTATACACGAATATGCGCATTTTACAAATGAAAACAGGCGTTTCCCTGCGTTGTGTTCACGCGCTGCATGTGATAAAATAAGGAAAAGTGAAATCGCTTGTGAAAGCCGTTCAGCAAGGAGGGGCCCTATGAGCGAGAACAGACGGGCGGAGAGCCTTGAACGCACTCTCTATCTCATAGAGAAAGATTATCAGACACGCATATCCCCTCATCAGAAGGCGCTCAACGACCTTAAGCAGGAGTATGAGCGCGCACTTTCGCATGCGCAGAAAGCGTTCGAGGAAAACGAACGGCATTTCCAGGAACAGCTTTCCAAGACGAAAAAGGCCTACCAGCAGAAAAAGAAAACCATCGAAGAAGATTACGAAGAACAGCGCAGAAAACAACGCCGTCGCATCGAGGACAACCGCAGGGAATCCGAGAAGGAAATCGAAAGGCTGAAACAACAGCACGCTGAAGAGATCGACACCATCGATCAAGCCATCAAGGCAATAGATGACGACATGGCGCAAAAAGCCGAAGCCATAGAGGAGAACTATAAGGAAAACGCCAGGACCTATCAGGAAAAAATCGACCTCTATGAAGAGAACCTGAACAAGAACCGCGACAAAAGCGACGAGCAGCTGAAAGAAAGCGTCCAGTCCCTCAAGGACGTGCTCGAGGAAGAACGCAGCGCACTCGAGGCGCTTGAAGGCAATGTCGAAGATGACTTCAAGGAGCTATTGAAGCGTACGCAGGAAATGCTCAAAAGCGCCAGACAATCCGCGAAAAAGCACGACAGCTCCCTGCAGCACCGCATCAACATGATGCGCCGTGATATCAACCAGACCGTCAAGGACATCTCCTCGCTTCTCGCCAAATCCCGCGAGAGGCTGAAGCAACCCTTCGACGACTTCACCCGCTCCCTCAAGGATGTCACGTCCTATTTCGAAACCTATAGAAAAGACCTCAAAAAAGCCATCCAGCAGGATGTCAACGCTGAGCGCGCCCGCCTCAACAACATGCTCAAGGAAGAGGACCTTGACAAGAAGACCCAAAAGAACCTCCAGCATCAGATCCAGCTCAACAATATGCGGCAGAAAGCGCTCAATGACCACACGGACGCGCTGAATGAGACCATCGGGCGCACGCTCGGCATGTTCACAGAACTCGCCGAGGAGACCTACGAGACCATCGAAACCTCCATCGACCAGCACGAGACGCATATCAAGGCGCACCAGCAGCGATTGAAACGGAAATTCGACCTCTTTCAGGACAAAAGCGGCCAGCTACTGAAGGCCATCGAGACATTCTACGACTCCCACCCGCTGGAAAAGAACATAGAGCAGATGAGGGCGCACTACACTGAACTTCTGAAGGCGCTCCACACCTTTGAAATCCAGCGCCTCCGCGAGATCATCAACACCACGGAGACCCTGAGGCCCATCCATGCAGAGATCGACCAGCTACGATTCAACCTCGATATCAAAGGCGCCGTCCGGGAGATCAGAATCACAGAAGCCAAGAAAGCGATCGACAAGGAGGACGCCCTGCTCAAGCTGAGGATGAAGAAAGCCCAGAAAGAGCACGAGCGCACCATCGCCGCCATAGAACACGATTTCACCGTGAAAGAGGCCACCATCCAGAACGAGATCCACAACGCCAAGGAACAACAGATCCTGAGCGATATAGACGCACGCGAGACAAAAGACCTGAACACCCTCGAAAACGACACTGAAACCGAAAAGGCGCGCCTTCGCTACGCGCTCCGGGAACGTCATGCAAAGACGGACCGCAAACAGATCGACACCCGCTGGCGCATCGAGAACAAGCGCATCGAGACTGAACACGCCATCGATGTCCTGGAGACACAAAAGACGCGCGAAGTGCAGCTCGCCGAAGCCAAGGCCTCCTATGAGAACAACGCGCTCACCTACGAACTTGAAATCGACAAGCACCTGCAGGACCATAGACGACTCGAAAAAAACATCGAGGAAAAGGAGCGCCGCATCGAGGCCGATTATAAAGAGGCGCTCAATGATGTCGAGCATAAATACAATACAGAAATCAAGAAACTCAATGCAAAACTCGACGCCCTCGACAAAAACCACGAGGAACGCCTCGACTTCATCGACCGCGCGCTGAAAAGGGAGACAGAACAGGCGCGCAGGCACATCGCGCACATCGAGGAGAAAAAAGCGGCGCGCAAAGCCCCGCTTGAAGAGAAGGCCGGAACGATCAAAGACACGCTCGAGCAACACCAAGCGACACTCAAGGAAGATGAACCGTCACTCAGCGGACTGCTCGCCATCGCAAAACCAAATTTCAAGGCCTCAATCGAATCCTTCATACAGCTTTCCAGCGACACGTTGAAAGAAGCACACAGTTTAAGCAACGACCTTGCACTCGAACAAGGCGCACGCAGGGAATCGCGTCTCAAGCAGCACTATGAACGCGCCGTGAAGACCTACGACGCACGCAGACGAAAAGCCCTGGACACGCTGGAAAAAGCATACGCGAAGACACTCGGGGCGATCCGGCAGTACAGAAACGTCCCCCTCGATGTCTTGAAACAACACCTCTCTCAGCTGAACGAGACCCTTGAAACCCTTCTTGAAAACCATGCCGACGAGACATACACCACCCTTGATACGCTCTTCGAACCGCTCACCGAAACGGACGAAAAACAGATTGAGCGGGCGGAGGCCTCGCACGTCAAAGCCAAGGAAGAGGCAAAAGCCGACCTCGCCGAAGAGAAGGCCTCCCTCGAAAAAGCCATCGAAGAGGCGAAACGCACCCACAAAGAGAGGAAAGAGGAGATCCAACGGGCGATCGATGCGGAGAAATCCGAACAGCTAGACACCCTCAGACAGAAGGAAGCCTCGCTCCAGGAGACCATCGATGCCCTCCGGAACAGCCTGGATGAAACCAAGAGTATCTATGAAAAGGAAAAGAGCGAAATAGAGTCAGCCTATGAACAACGCCTCGAGACAAAGAAAGAGGAAAAAGCACGGCGCCTCAGAGACACAGAGACGAAATACACCAAGCAGAAGGAAAAGACGGATGCACGCTTGAAGGAGGCGGAAAAAATCCTTCAATACGCCGAAGAACGGGCGGAAGCCGAGGCGGAGGACATCGCCCTGACGTTGAAAAGGGCGATGGAATCCCATCAGAACACCTATGAGCAATTATATAATGACAGACAGCACGCCCTTGAAACCCTGCAACAGGAGAAGGACGACCAAATAGACGAGGAGAACCAGGCCCTCAAGAAGCGCACCGACGAGTTCGAGAACCGTATCCTCGACACCAACGCCAGGCTCGATGCGCGAATCGAAACGATCAACCGGGAGCTCGAGGATGAATCGCGCATCGAGTCCAACAGAAAAGAACGTCTTGAAGAGAGCGTGCGCGAATACGAACAGAAGCTAGAGAAGAATCTCGAAGACGCTTTCAGCACATTGCAGCGCACCTTCGAAGACATTCGGGGGAAAGACCTTCTCGCTACACCCCCCCTCTCCATCGACACGCTCTTCAAAGCTGAAAAGGACCTTGTCGATGCCTACATAAAAGAGACCATCGAGTCGCTTCGAACTTCCTCTTCCGAGTGAGAAAGGAGTCTCACCATGGCTAAACGCGACCTTGACAAGCCCAAAAACAAACGCATGACCTCTTTAGTCGATGAGAATCTGCAGAAGGAGAGCGAACTCCTGCAGACGCTCATCAAAGAGGTCGTTGAAGCGAACGACAAGGTCAAGGCCGCTCATGAGGAACGCGAACAAAAGACCAACGAGAGACTCGAGAATCTGGAAAAGGACATCGAACGGCTGAAAGAAGAGATCGACAACATCGAACAAGAGACCACGCTCAAGCAGCTCAACCACCTGCTCGATTCAAAAGACCGCATCTTCAATGCCCTCGAGACGATGCGCTCTCACTACACCGACACCTTTCTCTCCCGCGACAGCGCCCTCAAAAGCGAAGGCGTAAGGCAGACGCTCCTCTCCGTCATCGACGAATACGCCGCATCCATCGCCGACCCCGCCCCTTTCTTCCGGTCCTTCAACGACACCATGGCCGCTTTCATCGAAGACATCTTCGAAAGCGCCGAGAAACATTTCTCGGGCTACTATTTAGAAGAGGACCGCACCGAGGAGCTCCTCACTACCCTTGAGACGAACATGAAGTCATTAAAACAGCGTTTCGACGACCTGCTTCCCTCGCTCAAGGCCCTGCTTGAAGAAAGAGGGCACATGCTGCTCGAATCCTCGGACGATACGGATTTGAAAACGCGCATCGAAGAGACGGCTTCCGAGCGCACCATCGCGCTTGATGAAAAGGAGAAACACCTGAAGGAAACCCATGAGGAAGCCATCGCCGCCATCGATGAACAGATAGAGAACATACGGCAGGACACTCTGGAGGCCCTCAGGGAGAAGCACGCAAAACGGCTAGAAGAGGAAAAAGCGACGAAGACAGGCATTGAAAAGGACCTGGGTCAGCTCCGCCTCGATATCATACGTGCCGAGAAGGATGGCGAAGAGACCCGTATGAAGGAGCTCCTCAAGACATACGATAAAAAGAAACATGCACTCGAAAACCTCTTTGAGGAGAAACTGGCGAAAAAGGCGGAGAAAAAGACCAGAACCGAACGTGAAAAACTCTATAAGAAACGCCTCAAAGAAGAGATGAACTATACGAAGGCCGCTTACGACCTCCGCTACGAACGGGAGAGGGAGAACATCCGGTTGAGCGATTCAGAGGAACTCTTCAAGCTCAAGGAGGATGAAGCGGCGCTCGCGAAGGATTTCACCTTCAACAGGCAATTCATCGATGCCCTTGAAGAGAAGCTCGACGACTTCGAGACCTTCCAGAACGAGGTCATGCTTTTCATCGAATCATTCCACAAGCTTCTGCTCGAGAACGAAGCGACATTCCTGAACACCGCCATCAAGCAGACCGAGAAGCTTTCGGAATTGAAACGCGACCTCAAGGAAGCCCAACTCAAACTCTCTAAGCATTTCAAGCTCAGATATCTCGAACAAAGGCGCAGCAAAGCCCGCCTCGAACACGCCATCAAGGAAATCGCCGAGAACATCAGGCATCATCAGGCGCTTTCGAAAGTCGACAAGCACCTCATCGACAGCGACAAGCAGGCGAGCATCGAAAGGCTGAACGCTGAAGAACAGCTGCAGAAGGAACGTATCGAGCAAGAGAGTCTCATCGAACTCGCCGACAAGGAATACGAACTCCAGCTGCTCAAGATCAAATCCCTCTATGACAATGAGATGGACCTCACGAAGGCGCAATCAAGCCGCCTTGAAATCGGCCAGGGCGTCAACAAGGTCATGGTGAGCACGACCATCGAAAGCCAGATTCATTTCGCCAGACAACAGATCAAATTCGCTGAAGAAGAATACCGCCTGCGCCTCGAGAACATAGACCGCTCCTTGAAGAAAGAGCTCGAATACGCCGAAGAGAAACGGGACTCGCACCGCCAGAAATACCGGACCGACATCCACAACCTCACCCAGGAGAGGGACCGCAAGCTTGAAGACATTGAATACAAACTCGCCCTCTTCACGAAGGAGAAGGAACGCAAGGAACTCGAAGAGAAAAAGCAGCGCATCCAGGAAACCTACCAGGAACGCATAGACGCCGTCAAGGAACAGGAAAAGAACGACCCCTATGTCCTCCGCTATCAAAAGCAGATCGACGCCGCAAAAGCCCGGGCTGAAAAGGCGAAGGCCGACGCGGAGAAACTCAAGGAACGCACCCAGTCCACTTTCAAGCGCATGCTCGAGGCCTCCGAAGAGAAACTGGGCCACTTCGAGGAGAGCACCGATGATTCAGGCCTCTCCCCCTACATCGAGGAACAGGCTGGCACTACAGCGAAGAAGCGCTATGAGGACGCACTCGAGGATATCAAGTCCACATACGAGGAGAAAGTCTCGAAACCGAAGGAACGCCTCAAGTCCATCCAGAAAAGACTCGATGAACTGCGCGGCACTCATGAGGGCGACAAGGAGGACATTGCCTCGCGACGTGAACAACTCCTCGAAAAGCACAAAGGCATCCTTCAAAGCGAACGCGGGAAGCTTGATGAAACGTTGCAGTCGATCGACAAGGAGGAAGAGCGGTTCCTCAAACAGACAAACGACGTCGAAGCCTCGCTGGATGACACACGTCCCCCCCTGAATATACAGCCATTGAAACGCGAGCTCGCAAAACGAATCGAGCAGTTGAAACGGAGCCAGGAAAGCAAGAGGAATGCGCAGCGGGACACATTGAAGAAAGCTATCGATAAGCGCAGGAAAGAACTCAGGAACATGCGCGGATCACTCGATTCGCATCTCGAGAAGACCCACAAGGCCTACAAGCGGTTCGTACACAAGGCCACCGACTCCCAGCGCCGCCGCCAGAGAAAAGCCAGACGACGGATCATGAGGGAAAAGCGGAAAGCGCTCAAAAAGCTCAAAGAACGCTATAAGGAGTCGGACACTTGATACCGGTGGAAGACTGCCATAAGAAAGCCCCTTTCGCATCCTGTGTGCGAAAGGGGCTTTTTCATATCCTCTGAAATCGTGCCTTATTCAATGTCCTTGAGGAAGCTCGTCCCGTAGGGGGGCTTTTCGACAGTGAAATTCTCGGAGATCGTCGCGGCTATATCCGCGAACGTCTCCCGCTCTGGAAGTTCGCCGCCCTTCAAGGATGGACTGTGGATAAGAAGGGGGACATATTCCCGGGTATGGTCGGTCCCTGTGTGCGTGGGGTCGTTGCCGTGGTCGGCGGTCACTATGAGCAGATCGTCCGCATGAAGCTTCTCGACGAGGACGGAGAGCTGCTGGTCGAAGGTCTCAAGGGCCCGCTTGTAGCCGAGCGGATTCCGTCTGTGCCCGTATTTGGCGTCGAAATCGACGAGATTCAGATATGCGAGGCCGGTGAATGCCTCCTCGGAGAAGGCGATGTAGTTCTCCATGCCCTCGACGTTATCCTTCTGCTTGATGGAGCGGGTGATGCCCTCGCCGTCATAGATATCCTCGATCTTGCCGAAACCGATGACATCATAGCCGGCATCCTCGAGGAAGTTGAGTGTGGTCTCCTCATAAGGCTTGAGCGCATAGTCCTTCCGGTTCGAAGTGCGCTGGAAGTCACCCTGGCCGCTGCCGACAAAGGGGCGCGCGATGACGCGGCCGATCTTGTAGCGTTCGTCCAGCGTGAGCTCCCTGGCGATCTCACAGGCTTCATAAAGCGCATCCAGGCCGATTTTCTCTTCGTGAGCGGCGATCTGGAGGACGCTGTCCGCGGACGTATATACAATAAGGTCGCCGGTCTCGAGCTGATGCTCACCGAGCTCCTCGATGATTGTCGTGCCGCTGGCCGCTTTATTGCCGACAATGTTCCTGCCTGTCCGGCGGGAGAGCTCATCGATGAGCTCCCCAGGGAAGCCGGTGTCGGTGAAGGTGCGGAAGGGCTCTGTCACTTTGAGGCCCATCAATTCCCAGTGGCCTGTCATTGTGTCTTTTCCGGCGCTGATTTCAGCCATCCTGGTATAATATCCATCTGGGTCGTCCACAGGCGGGACGCCCTTGATATCCGTGAGGTTCCCCACGCCCAGTCTCTGCATCGTAGGAAGGTCTATCCCGTCTTCATGCCTGGCGATATTCCCCAGGGTGTTCGTACCTTCATCGCCATAATCCGCGGCATCGGGAAGCGCGCCGACACCTACACTGTCTATGACGATCAGAAAGATTCTCTTGAACATGTCAATCGCTCCTTTTCGCATGCGGATGATATCTGTCATATACCGCAATGAGTTGTTGTTTATGTATATGGGTGTAAAGCTCGGTCGTCGATACATCGGCGTGGCCGAGCATTTCCTGCACATAGCGCAAATCGACCCCCGCCTCAAGCAGATGGGAGGCGAAGCTGTGGCGGAGGGTGTGCGGGCTGACGTCCTTCTCGATGCCCGCTTCTTCCGCCAGCTGTTTCAATACCTTATAGAATCCCACGCGGCTCATCCGTCTGCCGAAACGGTTCAAGAACACGAACGGGCTCGGCGCTTTCGCAAGCTCCAAACGCCCCTTCTCGAGATAACGCTTGAGGGCCGTTGCGGCTTCGCTGCCGATAGGTACCATGCGTTCATGGTCGCCCTTGCCGCTGACAGTGATGACGCCTTGGTTGATATAGAGATCCTCGGGCTTAAGGTCGAGAAGCTCGCTGATGCGCAGCCCGCTGCCGTAAAGCAGTTCCACCATGGCTCGGTTGCGCTGTTTTAAGGGCGGGTTTCCTTCACACGCTTTCAGGATGCGTTCAAGCTCGTTCAGTGTGAGTGTCTCGGGAAGGTGCTTCTTCTGTTTGGGCCGCTTGATCTTCAATATTATATTCTCCTCGATGACGCGTTCATCGACGAGAAACTGATGAAACCCCTTCAAAGCGCTCAGCTTCCGCGCGAGCGTGTTCGAGGCGATGCGTTTCCTGCGGAGCGTCATGAGGTACTTCTCGACAAGCTGCTTGTCGACTTCGGCGATGGCGCGCACCTCCTTCTTCTCAAGGTAGCGGATGTAGTCCTCGACGTCCTTGAGATAGGCGGAGATGGAGTTCTTGCTTAAATGAGAGGAGGCTTTCAGTTCGTATTCATACTCCCTGAAGAGCTGTCTCAGCATCATCATTCCCCCAGTACGGCCATGAACACTTGATTGCCGAGGAATCTTCCCTTTTCCGTGAACTGCATGCGCCCGGAATCAATCTTGAGAAGACCCTTCTCAAGAAAGGAATCAAGTATGGGAAAACGGTCCCCGAGTTCTACATTGAACTGTGTCTCGAATGCGTGGATGTCGAGTCCCTCTCGCAGGCGGAGCCCTAGGAAGATAGCTTCGTCAGGGGTCACAGGCGCCTTCCCTTCACAGGGACTCCCGCCGTTTAGAAGACGGTCCACATAATGTCTGGGGCGTGCCGTGTTGTGGCGGCGTTCACCCTCATACGCGCTATGTGCGGCAGCCCCCAAGCCCAGGTATTCGCCGTTCTTCCATACATGCCTGTTATACTTGCAGGCGTAATGCGGCTTGGCGAAAGCGCTGATCTCATAATGATTGTACCCGGCGAGGGTGAGGCGTTCAATGACGCGCTGATACATCGTGGCTTCCGCCTCCTCGCTCGGCAGTTTCAGTCTTCCTAGGTCTAAGAGTCGTCTGAAACGGGTCTCTTTTTCAACCTCGAGACCATAGTATGAGATATGCGGGACCCCGATCTCTAGCGCTTGATCGATGTCGGCCTCAAGCGATTGCATGGATTGTTCAGGCAGTGCGTACATCATATCGATGTTCAGATTGAAGATGCCGGCGTGCCGCAAGCGGTCGACGCCCTCTTTCACCATCTCCGGCGTGTGGGAGCGCCCGAGGAGATCGAGAGTCTGCGCTTGAAACGTCTGCACTCCGAAGCTGACACGGGTGACACCAGATTCTGAAAGCAATCTTGCAAGCCTTTCGTCCACATCTTCAGGGTTGCATTCGATGCTCACTTCCTCAAGCGCGGGCATCAGCGTTTCGATTTTCTCGAAAAGACGCCGGAGCAGGCGAAGCGGGAGGGCGCTCGGTGTGCCGCCGCCGATATAGAGATAGCCTGCATCGCGTATACGTTCGGCATGGGCATCGAGCTCTATGAAAAGCGCATCGATATAGGCGCTCTGTTTGTCCGGATTGGCGTATTCCCTCGGGAAGTCGCAGTATGCGCATATGCGTCTGCAGAAGGGGATGTGGATGTAGATGGCTTGCATACCATCACCTGATTATATCATATTCACCCCGCATATAAGGGCGTGACGCTGTCATTCATCGAGCGAGAGGACCGAGAGGAACGCTTCCTGGGGGATCTCAACCTTCCCTACATGCTTCATCCGCTGTTTGCCCTCTTTCTGACGTTCGAGGAGCTTCTTCTTGCGTGTCACGTCGCCGCCGTAGCACTTCGAGAGGACATTCTTGCGAAGCGCGCGGATAGTCGAACGTGCTATGACACGGTTATTCATGGTCGCCTGGACGGGGACTTCGAACATCTGTCTGGGAATCAGCTCCTTGAGCTTTTCCGTGATGGCCTTCCCGCGATGATAGGCGAAGTCACGATGCACGATGAGGCTCAGCGCATCGACTTTCTCGTAGTTAATAAGGATGTCCATCTTGACAAGGTCGCTCTCCTGATAGCCCTTGAAGTCGTAGTCCAGGGACGCATAGCCTTTAGAAACGGATTTCAGCTTGTCGAAAAAATCATAGACGATCTCCAGCAGCGGGAAGTCATAGGTGAGTTCCACGCGGTATTCCCCGTAATATTTCATATCCCGATATTCTCCGCGCTTGCCCTCGCAGAGCTCCATGACATTGCCCACATACTCCTTGGGCGTCATGACGGTCGCGGTGACGAAGGGTTCCTCGATGCGTTCGATATCCTGCTGGTGGGGAAAGAACGTCGGATTGTCGATACGGACCATCTCGCCGTTTTTGAGATGAACATGATAGACGACGCTGGGAGCGGTGGCGATCAGGTCGATGCCGAATTCGCGTTCGATGCGCTCCTGGATGATCTCCAGATGCAGCATGCCGAGAAATCCGCAGCGGAAACCGAAACCAAGGGCTTGTGAATTCTCGGGTTCATACCTGAGCGACGCATCGTTGAGCTTGAGCTTGTCGAAGGCTTCGCGCAGGTCGTTATAGCGGCTCGCGTCCAGTGGGAACAGGCCGCAGTAAACCATCGGCGTCATCGCCTTGTAGCCGGGGAGCGGATTGTCAGCCGGGGTGTCTGCATGGGTGATGGTGTCACCCACTTGGACATTCTCGACGGACTTGATGGAAGCGACCAGATAGCCGACGTCCCCCGGACCCAGGAAAGGCTTCGGTTCTTCTTTCGGGGTGTTGACCCCCAGGTCGCTGACTTCATAGGTCTTCTCGCTGGCCATGATCTTGATGCGGTCGCCTTTTCTGAGCGTGCCCTCCATGACTCTGATCGACGGGATGACGCCGCGGTAAGGGTCGTAGATTGAATCGAATATCAGTGCTTTAAGCGGCGCTTCCGGGTCGCCCTCGGGCGGCGGGAGCTTCTCGACGAGGGCGTCGAGGATCTCGTCGATCCCCTTGCCCTCCTTTGCGCTCGCAAGGATCGCCTCCTCCGAATCCAATCCGATGATGTCCTCGATGTCCTGCTTGACTTTGTCGACATCGGCATTCTTGAGGTCGATCTTGTTGATGACAGGGATGATCTCCAGGTCATTATCAAGCGCCAGATAGACATTGGCGAGAGTCTGCGCTTCAATGCCCTGAGCGGCATCTATGACCAGAAGGGCGCCCTCGCAGGCCGCGAGGCTGCGGGAGACCTCGTAGGTGAAATCGACATGCCCCGGCGTATCGATCAGATGAAAGATATAGGATTCGTCATCACTATGGGTATAAGCGATCTGAACCGCGTTCAGCTTGATGGTGATGCCGCGCTCCCTTTCGAGGTCCATAGAATCGAGGAGCTGCTCACGCATCTCGCGGGAGGTGATCGATTTCGTCTTCTCCAGTATGCGGTCGGCAAGCGTGCTCTTGCCGTGGTCTATATGGGCGATGATGGAGAAGTTCCGTATGCGTTTTTGACGTTTTTTCAATTGTGTCATGTCAGTCATGGCACTCTTCCTTTCGAGCGATAAAACGCGCATAATGACGCACTGTGTTATTATTCTATCACAACAGTCCCGCGATAAAAAGCGCGGTGTGATTGTAAAAAGGGGCGCCGCGGACGGCGCCCCTTTTTTGCATTGCGCACCTGTAAGCCATGTTCTGTACCCTTCCGGGCGGCAATCATTTATCTGTGTGCCTATGCACACCTCTTCGCCGGTTGAGTTCCCGTTGAAGAGCGCCCCTACCGAATTTTGGGTTTCTAGCTCGTGGGGTTTACCCGTTCCACCCCGGAGGTTTCCCTCCGGGCTCGTCTCTGTGGCACTTTTAAAGGTACTCACACCCCGTAGGGTGATTTCCCAGCCGTCACGTCTTCCGACGCGCATGGCGTTATGGTTTCCGCCATCACGAACACTACAGGCGTCTCAGCCTGTGCTAGCATGGACTTTCCTAACGTCCCGAGGGACGCTCGATTGCCCGGTGCGCAATGCAAGTTCATTTTTTACTTTTGTCGTCTTTAGGGGATTTCTTGCCCTTCGGTGGACGGTTGTCGTTCGGCTTTTTGCCTTTCGACGGCCGGTTGTCCTTTGATGTTCCGCCTTTACTTTCCTTCGGTGCACCCTTGGATTTCTCCGGTTTCGGCATGGTCGCCTTCCTGGAGAGGTCGATGCGGCCGCGTTCATCGATGCCGATGACTTTGACGTCGACTTTGTCGCCGACACTGAGGACATCCTTCACGCTCGGGACGCGTTCATGTGCGAGCTTGGATATGTGGCAGAGCCCTTCGGTGCCGGGCCATAGCTCCACGAATGCGCCGTAGGGCTCGACACGGGTCACGGTGCCGTTGTAGACCTCGCCGACCTGCGCGACGCGGACGATATCCTCGATCTCTTTCAGCGCTCGGTCGATCGGTTCGACTTCGGTGTGCATGATCGTGACGCGTCCGTCCTGCTCGATATCGATCTTCACGTTGTCGTTGCGTTCGATGATTTCGCTGATCTGCTTGCCGCCGGGGCCGATGACATCGCGGATCTTCTCGGGGTCGATGACCATGATCTTGACCTTCGGCGCGTATTTCGAGACTTCCGGACGAGGTTCTGGGATTTCTTCAAGCATATTCTCGAGAACTTTGAGGCGTGCCTGGCGTCCTTGTTCGAGGGCTTCGCTCAATATGGTCTTGGAAAGCCCTTCAATCTTGATGTCCATCTGCAGGGCGGTGATGCCGTCTTTCGACCCTGCGACCTTGAAGTCCATGTCGCCCAGGTGGTCCTCAAGCCCTTGGATGTCGGTCAGGATACGATAAGTGTCGCCGTCCTTGACTAGTCCCATGGCGATGCCGGCGATCGGGGCGTCGATGGGGACACCCGCGGCCATGAGGCTCATGCAGCCGGCGCAGATGCTGGCCTGGGAGGTCGATCCGTTGCTCTCGAGGATCTCAGAGACGATTCTTACGGTGTAGGGGAAATCCTCTTCATCGGGCATCACCTGCAAGAGGGCGCGCTCGCCAAGTGCCCCGTGACCGATCTCTCTGCGCTTCGGCGGCCCGTAGCGTCCGGTCTCGCCTACGCTGTAGGGCGGGAAGTTGTAATGCAACATGAACCGCTTGCTGTCCTCTTCGCCGAGGCCGTCGATGATCTGATGCTCGCCCAAGGCGCCGAGTGTGGCGATGCTCATCGCCTGTGTCTCGCCGCGGGTAAAGAGGGCGCTGCCGTGGGTCCTTTCGAACACATCGACCTGGGAGTCGAGTTCGCGGAGTTCATCGAGGTCGCGTCCATCCGGCCGTTTCTTCTCTTCGATGATCAGGCGGCGCACTTCCTCCTTGACGATGTCGTCGACATGGGTCTTCGCGTCGTCGATCTTTTGCTTGCGGGTCTCTTCGTCTTCGGAGGCGAAAGCTGTCTCGAGGGACTCCGTCGCCTTCTCCTTGACAGCCTTGATCTCTTCTTTGCGCACTTCCTTGTCAAGCGCGCGCACAGCCTTGAGAATCCGGTCCTGGAAAGAATCATCGATAAAACGGACGGCCTCGGTGTCAAGGGGGTCCTTCTCGAAGGTGAATTTCTCGTCACCGAGTTCACTGACGATGCGCTCCTGGAACTCGACGAGCTTCTTGATCCACTCGTGCCCGAACATCATCGCTTCGACCATGTCCTCTTCAGGGACCTGCTTGGCGCCGGCTTCGACCATGTTGATCGCGTCCTTGGTGCCGGCGACTGTGAGGTCGATGTCGGATTCCTCGAGCTGTTCCTCTGTCGGGTTCAGCACGAATTCTCCGTCCACGCGACCGACGACCACGCCCGCCACCGGACCATCGAATGGGAGGTCGCTCAGGGCGAGTGTGAGGCTGCTGCCGAACATCGCTGTCATCGGCGGTGAAAAATCGGTGTTTCCGCTCATCACGGTGTTTATGATCTGGATTTCATGACGGAAACCCTCGGGAAAGAGCGGCCGGAGCGGCCGGTCGATCATACGCGAGATGAGTGTTTCAAGTTCTGACGGTTTTCCTTCTCTTTTGAAGAAGCCGCCGGGGATCTTCCCCGCTGCGTAGAGCTTCTCCGTGTAGTTGACCATCAACGGAAAGAACGGCAAGTCCGCCGGTTCCTCCGACGCTTGCATGACGCTCAGGACGCCGGTGTCATTATAGCGGATCAGGGCGGAGGAAGTAGCCTGCCGGGCCACACCGCCGACCTCCACGCTGAGCGTCCTTCCGTCGAGGTCGAGCTCGAATACTTTAGCTCTTTTCATACTTTCATTTTCCTTCTTTCTTTATATCTATTATTTTCCAATCTTGTATTATACCATAAAACCCCTTGATAGTATAGTGGTAATCGAGGGGATACGACGCTGAGCTTGTAGATATACAATACATGTGAGACCTTCGCTTGAATAAATAAAAGGTGGTCCGTATCCTATGAGTGTAACGACCAAACCACACTAAGGGAGGATACGAACCACATGTGTAGTATAGCACGTTCGATCAGGTATTGTGAACACGATGTGAACACTCGCTATCATGCCTGTAAGCTTTATTCAAGTGGACGTTACACCGTCCGGGAGGTCATGCGGCGGATGCGAAGATTTGATGGAACCAGAGAATCATTGGTCTCGAAATCGAAAAGGCCGAAGACACCGCATCCCAGCGCCCATACACCCGAGGAGATCCGTCATATCGAGAACCTGATGCGCAGGAATCCGGATATCGGCCTGAGCGAGCTCTATGGGAAGCTGAGACGGGATTACGCCTACACCCGGCATCCGACCTCGCTCTTCCGCTTTCTGCGAAAACGCGGCGTCTTCATCAAACGCGAACATCCGAAGAAACCCTACAAACCGAAGCCCTATCACACGCCAAAGCAGCCGGGCGTGAAGATGCAGATGGATGTGAAATACGTCCCGAAACGGTGCTACAC